>JAEEGL014149485.1_pt1 | contig 26325 bp, 16 predicted proteins | sample 9134231 | NCBI WGS metagenome assembly JAEEGL01 (sample SAMN16246548, study PRJNA631951) | gut metagenome | biome: gut microbiome; feature: rumen; material: fiber-attached | host: Bos | place: Iran: Karaj | collected 2018-10
GGCCGAATTCCGCTTCTTCGGCGGTGATGCGATGCTGGCACAGGGCGGAACGCTGGTCAGCCATTACCGTGACCTCGCCTATATGGGGTTCTTTGACGTGGCCCTGCATCTGCGCACCATCCTGAAGGGTATGAAGCGCTGTAGGGAGGATATTGTAGCCTGGCATCCTGATGTGGTGATTCTGGTGGACTATCCGGGTTTCAACCTGAAGATAGCCCGTTTCCTGCATGATAATACGCAGATTCCCGTCTTCTATTATATTTCCCCCAAGATATGGGCCTGGAAGGAGGGACGGATTAAGGATATCCGTCGGAATGTGAATGAACTGTTCAGCATTCTCCCCTTCGAGGTGGACTTCTTTGAAAAGAAGCACCATTATCCCATCTACTACGTAGGAAATCCTACTGTGGATGAGGTGGATGCTTTCCTGAAGGCTCATCCCCGGGATGCCGAAGGCTTCAGGCATCAGAACGGGCTGGACGGCCGTCCCTTCATTGCCCTGCTGGCCGGAAGCCGTAAGCAGGAGATACGGGACAACCTGCCCCGTATGATTCAGGCTGCTTCCGCACTTTCCGCCGAATACCAGCTGGTGCTGGCAGCGGCGCCCGGTATCAGCGACGCATACTATGCGGCATGTCTGAAAGGAGCGGATGTAAAGGTGCTGCGGGACCGGACCTACGATATTCTGCGCTATGCCACAGCTGCCCTGGTGACCAGCGGTACGGCAACGCTTGAAGCGGCCCTTTTCCGTGTACCCCAGGTAGTCTGTTACTATATGAAAACGGGGCGTTTCGCTTCCTTTGTGCGTAAACTGATACTGAAAATCCCTTATATCTCGCTGGTAAACCTCGTGGCTGACAGAGAGGTGGTTCCCGAGCTGGTGGCGCATCAGATGACGGTAGCTAACACCCGTAGGCATCTGCTTTCCATCCTGCCTGGCGGCGAGGCCAGGGAACAGCAGCTGGCAGGCTATGAGCTGATGGCACAGCGTCTGGGCGAGCCCGGCGCTCCCAAACGAGCTGCCCGCCAGATGGTGCGGATACTGCGCCGGTCAAATGCCTGAAGGTCTTATTCTCCTATGGTGTTGCCCCCAAAAAACTTGAGGAAGGGAAACTTCTGAAAGTTGAATCAGTAACAATAGTTCGTTTAATAATATATCGGCTTAAGCAGCTTTACGTTGCCATCCTGGCTTAAACACGGAGCATTGCCGTTCAATATCCTTCTTTGTTAACAAAAGATAAATAGTCAGAAATTTTGTTCCTTTCAGTAAAAAGTTTGTATCTTTGTGGCAGAACAATACCAAAAACAAATAAACAACAACATCTATGAACAAACTTTTACGCTTTTTGTCTGTAGTCATATTGGCTACATTCGCAGGATTCGCAAGTGCAGAAGAAGTTACGATGAAGTACACTGGTACTGCTACATCTAACATGACAGGAGGTAACGACGCAGCTCTTATGGGACTTGATGCAAAGGCATGGTCTGTTGTAGGAGATAAGGGCGGTGCCTCCAACTATCCTGGTCTTAACAAGACGGGTGATCTCCGTTTGTATTATCATGCTAATGGCTGTAATACTGTAACGGTTACATCTTTAACCGGCGCTATCATTAAGTCTATTACAATCACCTTCACTGGCAGTGATTACAGCAATGTTGCTGTGACTGCCGGTGGTAATAAAATTAATGGTGAAGAAGGCGTGTACAAAATCAACAACACATCATTTGTCTTGAGCAATGCCAATACAACAAATGTTCAGGTAAGAATAACTGGGGTTTTGATTGATTACACGACCGAGGGTGGTGACCTAAAGACTCTTACCTCTGTCGAACTTTCGGGCGATTATCTGACTCGCTTCACCACGGGTAAGGATGGCGACGAGACGCCGTTGCCCACAGCTACCGTAAAGGTGGGTTCCGAAAATCTCGTTGGCGCCGAAGCTAAATGGTCGTTGAAGATGGGCGACAACTGGGTAATGGGCGAGGAAGAGCCCAGTATCGGTAATGGCATGGTATATATTCCGTCTGGCAGTCATGGTAATCTTGTCCTGTCGGCAAAGTATGCAGGCGATGATACATACGAGTCCAGCAGTAAGAGCTATACCCTGAAGGTATATAAGGGATATCTGAACATTCAGGACGTTCTGGAACAGTACCCCACAGTGGGCGGTGATTCTTGGGTAACCAAGGAGGCTGCATGGACCAAGGGCTATCAGGCTTCTTACTGGCAGGTGGATATGCCAGAGGGCGGAGAGCCCAAGGGTAAGGAGGCGCTGGTTACCTATGCCAACGGTACCTATACTTACATCAAGGACGACTATGGAACTCTTCTGCTCTATGGTAGCAACCTTGGCTTCAAGCAGGGTGATATCATCTCCGGTGATTTGGGCGAAGGTAAGATTGGCGCTATCTACGGTACGCTTAAGGCGTATAATGGCTTGCTGGAGATGGCGGTTAATAAGGAGGATGTGGAATTTGTGGTGAAGTCCAGTGGCAATGCTGTTGAGCCTAAGACCATCGTTCTCAGTGAACTCAACCAGACCAACATGAACGAGTATCTGAGGATTGAAAAGGCTGTGTTTGTAGAAGCTAATAACAAGAACCTGACCTTCAAGGTGGGCGAAGAGACACTGCCTGTTTATAACCAGTGGAGTATTGATGTTACAACCTTGGAGCCGGGCGTAGAATATACTCTCGAAGGAATGGGCTGCATATATTATAAGAGCGGAGCGCTTACCAACCAGCTTTATCTGACAAGTTTCGCCAGTGTTAAGCCTGCTGCTACTGTTGAGTTGGCAGAGGGTTATCAGACACGCTTCACTACAGGCAAGGATGGCGACGAGGCTCCGTTACCCGCTGCTACAGTGAAGGGCGGCGATGCAGTGATAGAAGGTGCTACCGTTACGTGGTCGCTGAAGATGGGCGACAACTGGGCAATGGGCGAGGAAGAGCCCAGTATCGGCGATGGTAAGGTATATATCCCCCAACACAGTTATGGCGATCTTATCCTGACTGCCAGATATGCCGGTGACGCCACTTACGAGGCTGGCAGCAAGAGCTACACCCTCAAGGTCTATAAGGGCTACATGAACATTCAGGATGTTCTGGAACAGTTCCCCGAGGTGGGTAGCGATACTTGGGCAGGTAAGGAAGCCGCTTGGACTAAAGGCTATCAGGCTTCTTACTGGCAGGTGGATATGCCTGAGGGCGGTCAGCCTAAGGGCAAGGAGGCTTTGGTAACCTATGTAAACGGCTCCTATACCTATATCCGGGATGATTCCGGCGCTCTGTTGATTTATGGCGGCGGCTTGGGCTTCAAGAAGGGTGATATCATCACCGGCGATTTGGGCGACGATAAGGGCTATGGCGGTATCTATGGTACACTGAAGTCTTACAACGGTCTGCTGGAGTTGGTAGTGGCAAAGGCTGATGTCGAGTTTGTCGTGAAGTCCAGCGGCAATACAGTTGAGCCTAAGACCATCTCAGTTGATGAGCTTAACCAGTCCAACGTGAGCGAGTTCCTGAGAATCGAGAGGGCAGTCTTCGTTGGTGCCGACAAGCAGAACCAGAAGAAGCTTACCTTCATGGTAGATAAGAAGGAATTCCTGGTGTTCAACCAGTGGGGTGTTAATGTAGCAGGACTGAAGGAAGGGGCAGAATACACCCTCGAGGGTATGGGCTCTATCGAATATAAGAACGGCGAACTTAGCAACCGCCTTAACCTGATCAGCTTCGCGGAGAGCGTAAATGCTCCTCGTATCAAGAGCTTCAAGCTGACCATTAACCATGATGGAAATGTGTTCACAGAATCATTCCCTGCTTCTGAGTGGCAGAATATTGTGATAGAGGGGCAAACCTCTTATCTGAATATCAAGAAGATTGAGGTTGAAGTCGGCATCCCCATGAAGTACGTGGGATTCATTGGCACATTGTATAATGCAGAGGATGGCTGGCAACATGATGATACTGCATGGTATACAGTTAATCTTGAGAAACAGAATGATGGACTTTGGACACTTGAACCAGAGGGTGGAATTGATCTTACCCCACCAGAAGTCGACGGGGCAGGCGGAAGCAAGCCATTGACCTATGAGTTCTTCATCTACGCAGAGGACGAGAATGGTACACCTATGCATTACAACAATGATGGAAAGAACTACAAGGTTACCTTCACTCCTGCTGATGATCCTAACGCCATTAGCAATGTGAAGGCTGACAGCCGTAAGTCTGCTACATATAACCTCTCCGGTCAGCCCGTCACCCGTACCTACAGAGGCGTAGTTATACAGAACGCAAGAAAGGTGTTGCGAAAATAACATCTCCGCAAATATAGTACAAAAAAATCCCGTGCCAAATTCTGTGGTACGGGATTTTTTTTGTAACTTCGCCCCCGAAATTATCCTAAAAACCATTCTACAAATGAAATTTAAGACCATTTTTGTTATCTTTTTTATTACCCTTTCTGCCTCTGCACAGACGGCAAAAATGGTTAAGCCTCACGCCATACAGGCAACACAAACAAACTATGTACAAAACAAGGCTCCATTGCCAGCCAACCCATTCATAAAACTTCCTGTCAACGCTATCACACCACGTGGTTGGGTAGGCGAAATGCTGCAACGACAAAAAAACGGGCTCAGTGGTAATTTAGGGGAGATCAGCGACTGGCTGGACAAAAAAGGTAATGCCTGGCTGGAACCTGGTGGTTCGCACGGATGGGAGGAGGTCCCCTACTGGCTACGCGGCTACAGCAACTTAGCCTATATCCTAGGCGACAAAGCTATGCTGGATGAGACCAAGTTCTGGGTGGAGGCCATTCTGAAGAGTGCTCAGCCTGATGGCTACTTTGGCCCTGTAAACGAGAGTCGTGACGGACGTCGCGAACTCTGGGCCAATATGCTGGCCTTGCAGATTCTGCAAGATTATTATGACTACTGTGGTGACGAGCGTGTGCTCACTGTAATGAAAAACTATTTCCAGTGGGAGATGCAGTATCCTAAGGAAAAGTTCCTGCGTGACTACTGGGAGAATAGCCGAGGCGGCGACAACCTGCTTTCCGTTATCTGGCTGTATAATCGTACAGGCGAGAACTGGCTGCTGGACCTTTGCCATAAGATTCACCAGTGTACAGCAGACTGGATGCAGGAGAGTACCCTACCCAACTGGCACAATGTGAATGTAGCTGAGTGCTTCCGCGAACCAGCCGAATATTATCTTATAACCAAGGATCCAGCAGCCCTGAAGGCTACCTATAACGACTACAGCCTCATCCGTCGTATCTACGGTCAGGTGCCGGGTGGTATGTTCGGAAGTGATGAGAATTGCCGTCATGGATATATCGATCCCCGTCAGGGAACAGAGACCTGTGGATTTGTTGAACAGATGCTCTCTGATGAAATCCTGATGGCGCAGACGGGCGACCTTTTGTGGATGGAAAACCTTGAGGATGTGGCTTTCAACAGCTATCCTGCTTCTACTACCGAGGATCTACGTGCCCTGCGTTACCTCACCTGCCCCAACATGGTACAAAGCGATAGTCGCAACCATCATCCTGGCGTGGACAACAAGGGACCATTTTTTAGCATGAATCCCTTCAGCAGTCGTTGCTGCCAGCATAACCATGCTATGGGTTGGCCTTACTACAGCCAGAACTTAGTGTTGGCAAGTGCCGACGGTGGCGCTGCCTGCCTTATCTATGCCGACTGCAAGGCTACGCTGAAAGTGGCTAACGGTCAGACGGTTACTATCGACGAGAAGACCCATTATCCTTTCTCTGAGGATATTCAGTTTACCATAAGCGGATTGAAGAAGAACCAGCGTGTCAACTTCCCCCTATACCTGCGTATTCCCACTTGGACAAAGGGTGCCCATGTTACTGTTAATGGTCAGACTGTTGATTGTCAGGTAAGAAGCGGTTTGTTGCAGATTCAGAACGAGTGGAAGAATGGAGACGAGGTAAAGCTCTTCTTCCCCATGCACCTCAGCAAGCGTGTCTGGGCGCTCAACAAGAACAGCATCAGCATCAACTATGGTCCCATCACCATGAGCTTGCAGATTAAAGAGCGCTACGAGCAGAAGGACAGCCGCGAGACGGCCATTGGCGATTCTCATTGGCAGGAAGGGGCTGATGCCAGCAAGTGGCCCACCTTCGAGATTTATGCCGACAGTCCTTGGAACTATGCCCTCGTTGACAATCTGCACGGCATGAAGGTTGAGAAGCAGCCTTGGCCAGAGAACAACTACCCCTTCAATCACCAGAACGCACCTATCCGTATCAAGGCCCGTGGTGCCCGTGTGGAGGGTTGGGGACAGGATGCTACCGGTCTCTGCAAAATTCTGCCTGATGCCAGTGCTAAGCGTGGTAAGGTGGAAGATATAACGCTCATTCCTATGGGAGCCGCAAGGCTGAGAATATCTGCGTTTCCGCCAATAAAATAAGTGAAAAGTGAAAGAGTGAAAAGTGAAGAGTGAAGAATAAAAGTTACCAATTCTCAACTAAATAAGATATACTTTACAATATTTAAATATAAAACCCAATGAGAAAAAAATTCTTATCTACATTCCTGTTTGTTGCGACAATGGCTTTCGCACAGACTGCAGAGTTTTTCAAGCCATACACCAGTACAGACTTGCGTCTGCCTTCCGTGCCCCTGATAGTCAATGACCCCTATTTTTCTATCTGGAGCCCCTACGATAAGCTGACAGATGGCACCACCCGTCACTGGACCAACGATGAGAAGCCCCTGTTGGGTCTTCTACGCGTTGACGGTACTACCTATCGCTTTATGGGTGCCGAGCAGGACTATCTACTCTCTTCCATAGCTCCCATGTCCGACGAGGAGCGTTGGGAAGGCAAGGTAACCCGCAAGACCCCTGCCGAAGGTTGGCAGAAGGAGAGTTTCAACGATGCCGACTGGAAGACAGAGAAGGCTGCCTGGGGTAGCGAAGGTGAGAATATCAGCAGTCGCTGGGGACAGACCGGCAGCGATATCTATATCCGTCGTGAGGTTGAGCTTACCGCCCAGCAATTGCAGGAAGACCTTTATGTGAAATATTCACATGATGATGTCTTCGAGCTTTATATCAATGGTACCAAAGTGGCTGATACAGGCGAGACTTGGGTAAATGGTGTAGTCCTGCACTTGGATAGCGACCTGAAGAACCTTCTTCATGCAGGCAAGAACATTATCTCTGCCCACTGCCACAATACAACGGGTGGTGCTTATGCCGACTTCGGTCTCTTCAAGAACATCAAGCCCCGTGGTGCTAATATCCTGGTGGCAGAGCAGAAGAGCGTAGATGTTCTGGCTACCAATACCTATTATACTTTTGCGTGTGGTCCTGTTGAATTTGACGTAGTCTTCACCGCTCCCATGCTGATCGACGACTACGACCTTATCTCAATGCCTATCAACTACATCTCTTATCAGGTACGCTCTACCGATGGTAAGAAGCACGATGTTCAGGTGTACATCAGCGCCAACCCGTTGCAGGCCGTGAACAAGGATACACAGCCCACTATCACTACTATGGGTGAAGAGAAGGGCGTACGCTATGTGCGCACAGGTACCATCGAGCAGCCCATCTTGGCTAAGTCGGGCGACGGTATCTGCATCGACTGGGGTTACTTCTACATTCCCGCTATCAACGGTCGTGTTGTGATGGGTGATGCTTCTCAGGTTCAGAACAACTTTGTAGAGAAAGGAGCGACCCCCCTCCGTCTCCCCCAAAGGGGAGTGAATGAAAGTCTCCCCTCGGGGAGATTTAGAAGGGGTCCCATTACTGCCAGCAAGCCTGCCGAGATGCCTGTTTTGGCTTATACACACGACTTTGGCAGCGTAGAGACCGCCAGCAGCTTTATGATGATGGGTTACGATGAAATCGAGGACATCGAGTACTTCTACAACCGCTATAAGGGCTATTGGGCTCATGGTGGCAGCGTGACTATCTTTGATGCCTTCAAGAATATGCAGAACGGCTATGCCAGCATCATGCAGCGCTGTCGTGCCTTCGACAAGATGATTTATGACGACGGCTTTAAGTCAGGCGGTCAGGAGTATGCCGAGATTCTCTCTGGTTCTTACCGTCATGTGATGGCTGCCCACAAGCTCTTCCAGGATAAGGACGGCAACCTGCTGTGGTTCTCTAAGGAGAATAACTCCAACGGTTGTGTGAATACTGTTGACCTTACCTACCCTGAGGCTCCGTTGGTTCTCTGCTACAATCCCAACCTGCAGAAGGCTATGATGACCTCTATCTTCGATTATAGCAAGAGTGGTCGTTGGACCAAGCCCTTCGCAGCTCATGACTTGGGTCAGTATCCCTTGGCTAACAAGCAAGTATATGGTGGTGATATGCCACTGGAGGAGTCTGGTAACATGCTTACCTTGGCAGCAGAAATTTGCAAGTTAGACGGCAATACAGCTTACGTAGATCCCTACTGGGATATGATGACCATTTGGGTGGATTATTTGGTAGAGAACGGTTTGCATCCTGCCAACCAGCTTTGTACCGATGACTTTGCCGGTCACTGGGCTGGTAACTGCAACTTGGCACTGAAGGCTATCATGGGTATTGCCGGTTATGCCGAGATGGCTAAGATGAAGGGCCAGGATGATGTTTATCAGAAGTACAACGCCAAGGCCAAGGAGATGGCTGCCGCTTGGGAAAAGGAAACTAAGGTAGGCGACCACTACGAGTTGGCTTACGGCGCCGGCAAGGACACTTGGAGCCAGAAATACAATATGGTATGGGACAAGTTGTGGAACACTGGCATTATCCCCAACGATGCCATGCAGACGGAAATCAAGTACTACCTGACCAAGCAGAACAAGTACGGCCTTCCCCTCGACTGCCGCAAGGACTACACTAAGAGCGACTGGATCATGTGGACTGCTGCTATGGCTCCCGATGCCGACACCTTCAAGAAGTTCGTCAGCCCCGTCTATAAGTACATCAACGAGACCAAAAGCCGTGTGCCCATCTCAGACTGGAGCGAAACCAAGACTGGCAATATGGTAGGCTTCAAGGCTCGCTCGGTAATCGGCGGCTACTGGTTCCGCGTCCTTATGGACAAGGTAAATCCTGCTCCTGCAAAGACAAAGAAAGGAAGAAAATAGAGTCTCAATAGTTTGAAGCCTGAATTCGAGATAAATTCAGGCTTCAAACCCCTTAAATACAGACACTTTAAAACAAGAAAAGAGCGAGGCATAAATGCTTCGCTCTTTTCTTAGGTCGGGATGACAAGACTCGAACTTGCGACCTCGCGCCCCCCAGACGTGTGCGCTACCAACTGCGCTACATCCCGTTCCTTACGTTTTGTGGGTGCAAAGGTATGGCATTTTTTTGTTACTTGCAAATTTTTGTGTACTTTTGTACTCAAATTTGATGTAAAACGCAATATCAAGGATGGCCATAACCCTTTCCCCAACTTTAAAACTGCAGGCTGAAGTGACTCTTCCTGCCAGCAAGAGTATCAGCAACAGGGCATTACTTATCAATGCCCTTAGCCGCAACAAGGAGTTGCCTGAGAACCTCTCGGACTCTGATGATACTCACGTGGTGCTACGTGCCCTCAACACCATGCCGGACGTTATTGACATTGGGGCGGCCGGTACAGCTATGCGCTTCCTGACAGCTTATCTGAGCGTCACCTCTGGCGAGCACATCATTACGGGAACGGAGCGTATGCGCCACCGTCCTATTTCTATCCTTGTGGATGCACTTCGCCAATTGGGAGCCTGCATCACATACGAGGGCGAAGAGGGATTCCCGCCCCTTCGCATTGTTGGGAAAGATGATCTTGAGGGAGGCAACCTGACGGTTCCCGGCAATGTAAGTTCACAGTACATCTCAGCCCTGCTGATGATTGCGCCAACACTGAAAAATGGATTACGCCTTACACTGACAGGACAAATTGCCAGCAGGCCATACCTGGATATGACCATTACCATGATGCGTGATTTTGGCGCCAAGGTCGAATGGAGCAGCGAGAATGTCATTGATGTACAGCCCTGTTCCTATCAGCAGAAGGCTTATCACATAGAGAGCGACTGGAGTGCAGCCAGCTATTGGTATGAGATGACGGCTCTTACGGACGATACCGATGCGCAAGTGGATTTGATAGGACTACACTGCGATAGCATTCAAGGCGACAGCAAGGTTCAGGAGATGTTCAAAGAGTTGGGAGTGGAAACAACACATCTGACAAAAGATGACGGTACTGCGTTTGTCAGACTGAAGAAAACAGGCAATACCCCCAATCGCTTCTGCTATGACTTTACCCATCAGCCAGATTTAGCCCAGACCCTTGTGGTTACCTGCACTATGATGGGTATTCCTTTCCGATTTACAGGTTTGCAGAGCCTAAAGATTAAGGAAACAGACCGCATAGCAGCACTCAGAACGGAATTGCACAAGTTGGGCTATGATATCCAGGAGGAGGCCGATAGCATTCTCTTCTGGGATGGAGAGCTTTGTCAAGCCATGGAAGTCCCAACCATTGACACTTACGAGGATCACCGTATGGCCATGGCCTTTGCACCTTGTTCCATGAAGTTGGGCCGCCTCAAGGTTAACCACCCCGAGGTAGTAAGCAAAAGTTACCCCGCATACTGGGAGGATTTAAAGAAAGTGGGTTTTAAGATATGCTGATAGTTCTCTACATGATAATTGCCCTCGCAGTGCTGGGGCTCATAGCCGGCATCGCCAGTTGGTGGCACTACAAGCACGCCCCCAAGGATGAGCCCTTGGTGAACCCTGCCGACATGGAGTGCTGTGGCCAACATGAGGTGTGTGAAAAGGAAAGCCTTCTGGCTGCCATCAGCAAACAGATAGAATACTATGACGACGAGGAACTGGACCGCTTTAAGGGACGTGGAGGTGAAGAATACACGGAGGAAGAGACAGAGGAATTCCGCAATATACTCTATACCATGCGATCCGAGGAAGTGGCAGGCTGGGTCAGAAGTCTTCAACTCAGGCAGATAAACCTACCCGATGAGGTAAAAGATGAGGTATTCCTGATAGTTGGAGAAAGGCGAATACAATAAATTGGCTCGCGCGCACGTTATTAAGAAGACATGGGAAAGAAAAAATACACAAGAAACAGCATAAGCATGGGGTTACTCATGCTCCTGTCGCTTTGTATCATTTCCTCTTGTGCCTTGAAGAAAAATACGCCCACCACACGCTTCTACCATGCGATGACGGCTCACTATAATACGTTGTACAACGGAGAAGTGGCATTCCTGGAAGGAGAAGAGGCGCAGATGAAGTCACACCAAGACGACTACAACCGTCTGCTCCCCATGTACATCAGTACCAACAAAACAACAGCCAACGTTGGCAAGGGTAATTACGAGACAACCATCACCAAGTGCGAGAAGGCCATCAAGCTGCACAGCATGAAGAAACGCCCCACGGTAAAGCCCAGTCAGAAGAAAGACGAGAAACTGAAGGCGTTCTTGGCTCGCAAGGAGTTCAACCCTTACATGTATCACGCTTGGCTGATGATGGCTGAAGCGCAGTTCCAAAAGGGCGAATTTATAGAAGCTGCCAGTACATACAACTACATCATCAGACTTTATTCCACACAGCCGGAAATAGCCAGCATTGCCAAAGCCAAACTAGCCAGATGCTACGTAGCTTTGGATTGGGCATACGATGCTGAGGATGTGCTGAACAAAATGAGACGCGACAGCATCTCACGTCAGGGTCAAAAGGAAATGACCAACACCATGGCTGCCTATCATATTCTGACGGGGCAGTACGAAGAAGCTATCCCCTACCTCAAAAAAGCTATCAAAGATACCAAGCGGAAGTTAAAAAAGACTCGCCTGAACTTCTTGTTGGGACAACTTTACCAACAGACAGGGCATAACGAGGAAGCGTACAAGGCATACGCTAAGGTTATGCGTGCCAATCCGCCTTACGAGATGGCTTTCAGTGCTCGCATCTCTCAGACCGAGGTAATGCCGCGCGACAAATTCAACCAGATGATTTCGCTTCTGAAACGAATGGCTAAGAGCGACAAGAACAAGGATTATCTGGACAAGGTTTACTATGCTTTGGGTAACATCTATATGGGCGTTAACGATACTACGCATTGTATCTATGCTTGGGAGAAGGGTGTCAAAGATGGAACCAAGAAAGGACCGGACAAGGCTATGCTGCTGCTGAAACTTAGCAACCTATACTGGGAAATGGAAAAATACATTGATGCGGCTCGCACCTACAAGGAATGTGTTTCCATCCTAGACAAAGAACACGAGGAGTTCAAAGAGAGTGAACGCAGAAGCAAGATTCTGACAGAACTGGAACCTCATCTCAGTGCCGTAAAATTGCAAGACAGCTTGCAGGCTTTGGCAAAACTGCCAGAAGCAGAATATCTGGCTGCCATAGACCGTGTAATCGCAGAACTGAAGAAACAAGAAAAGGAAGCAGAGAAGAAAGCTGCCATGAACGGAACAAATGCCAACGGCCAACGGCCAGCAAACAATGGCCAGCTTCCTCAAACGAACAAGCCCATTGCTGTCAACACGGGAATGAATAACCAGCAACAAGGCCCTTGGTACTTCTATAATCCCACAACCCTGAAGCGTGGCCTTGAAGAATTCCAACGCAGGTGGGGGCAACGTAAGAATGAAGACCTGTGGCGCATCAGCAACAAGGCTTCATACGCTGCAGCTACCGGCAATGAAGATATGAACTTCAGCCAAGAGACAGGCGGTGACGATGACAGTCTGTATGGAGCAGCGATACCCGACTCTATCGATTCAGAAGAACAGGCTAAGAAAGACTCGCTGGCCAACGATCCTCATCACAGGGAATATTACCTGAAACAGATTCCGTTTACTGAGGAACAGATGGAAGCATCCAATGCTATCCTGAGCGACGGTCTTTACAATGCGGGTATCCTGGAGCAGGAGAAACTGGAGAACTGGCTTCTGGCAGAAAAGACTATGCAACGTGTGCTTACCGACTTCCCCGAACGCGATGGCATAGACAATATTTACTACCACCTGTTCCTGCTATACGGACGACTGGGCGAATCAGAAAAGGCAGAATACTACAAAGCTTTACTTCTGGAACAATTTGCAGACACCAAGTTGGCTGCCCTATTGGCGAATCCCAACTACGAGATGATAGCCCGTGACGGCAAACATGTGGAGGACTCTGTTTATGCCGCCTCATACAATGCTTATCAGGCATCGGATTATACAGAGGTGGAAAAGAACTATCAGTTCAGCACAGAAAATTTCCCCAACGGGCAGAACCGCGCCCGTATGATGTTTATTCGTGCCATGAGCCAGCTCTATGGCGGAGAACGCGACACATTCCTGGTGACCCTGAAAGAGGTGGTACAGAAATACCCCAAGGAAGAGGTAACGGAAATAGCCAACGCCATAGTGAAAGGCTTGGCTGACGGTCGTTTGCTAATGGATGACCGTTATGATGCCAGCAGCATCTGGGGCAGAAGAAATCGTCAGGCAGCAGGTGACAGTACAGAGGTAGCACCCGAACTGAAGGATGACCGCTATAGCAACTTTGTCTTTGTACTGGCCTATCCCACAAATAGCCTTGACGAGAACCAACTGCTCTTCGAGATGGCCCGATACAATTTCACCTCTTATATGGTAAGGAACTTTGACCTGGAGATTCAGGAGAAGCAGGGCATCACCATGATGTGCGTGAAGGGATTCCTGTCATACGACGAGGTGCATTCCTATGCTCAGACGCTCTATGCCGACAAACATATGAATACGCTCTTAGAAGGAATCAGAACGTTGTTGATATCAGAAGATAACCTAAAGATGATAGGTAACGAATTCAGCTTCGACGACTATAAGGCCTTCTACGAAGAGACATTCGCACCAATGGAAATTCCCGAAGACCTTCAGATAGACGAGCCGACGAACCTCAAGATTATAGATCCTGACGATTACGTACCGGAAGAGAAGAAAGAAGATGAGGAAGAAGAGGAAGAAGAAGATTTCCCGTGGGGATTCTAAACACTGAAAAATATGGCTGCATACAAACTGTTGTGGGTAGATGACGAGATAGAACTGCTAAAGGCACATATCCTTTATCTGGAAAAGAAGGGATATGTGGTGGAGACGGTCACCAACGGATATGACGCATTGGACCGTTGTGCAGAGGAGACGTTCGACCTTATCCTGTTGGACGAGAACATGCCTGGCCTGAGCGGCTTGGAAACGTTAAGCCGGATAAAGGAGCAGACGCCCACTACGCCCGTGGTAATGGTTACCAAGAGCGAAGAGGAGAACATCATGGAGCAAGCCATCGGTGCCAAGATTGCCGACTACCTGATCAAGCCTGTCAACCCTACACAGATTCTGCTGACGCTGAAGAAGAATATTCAGCAAAAGGAAATTGTTACGGAGCATACGCAGTCCAATTACCAACAGGACTTCTCCCGTTTAGGTATGCTCATCAACGATGCATCCAACATAGAGGAATGGAAAGAAGTCTATAAGAAACTCACCTATTGGGAACTGCAACTTAGCGAGACCGAGAGTGGAATGCAGGAGATGCTCAACATGCAGCGCCGCGAAGCCAATACAGGATTTGCCAAGTTCATCCGGAAGAACTATACCAAGTGGATGAGCCAACAGGAGGAACGTCCTGTGATGAGTCCGGACATCTTCAAGCATAATGTATTTCCCCATCTGAACAACGGAGAAAAGGTCTTCCTGGTGGTGATAGATAACTTCCGATACGACCAGTGGCGTATGCTGTACAATGAAATTGCAGACCTCTTCAGCATTGAAGAGAATCTCTACTGCAGCATACTTCCCACAGCTACCCAATATGCCAGAAATGCCATCTTCAGCGGTTTGATGCCCGATGTCATAGAACGTATGTTCCCCGATTTATGGGTAGATGAGGACAGCGAGGAGGGCAAGAACCTGAACGAAGCTCCGTTGGTACAGACGCAGTTCGACCGCTTCAGGCGCAAAAACACCTTCAGCTATCATAAGATCAACGACTCACAGGCTGCAGAGAAACTGGTGCAACAGCTACCCAATCTGCAGAAATACGACCTGAATGTAGTGGTAATGAACTTCATAGATATGCTAAGTCATGCCCGTACGGAAAGTCGAATGGTACGTGAGTTGGCCAGCAACGAAGCGGCCTACCGTAGCATCACACAGAGTTGGTTCCGCCACTCACCCGTTGGAGACCTCTTCCGTGCACTGGCTGCCAGCGATTATACAATCGTTGTTACAACAGACCACGGCAGTATCAGATGCTATAACCCCATTAAGGTAGTAGGTGACAAAAACACCAACACCAATCTACGCTATAAGTTAGGCAAGAACCTCAGCTACAATCCCAAAGAGGTCTTTGAGATAAAGGAGCCTCATCAGGTAGGATTACCAAGGCCCAATCTCAGCACAACATACATCTTTGCGACAAGTGATGATTTCTTTGCCTACCCCAACAATTACAACTATTACGTGCAATATTATAAAGATACCTTCCAGCATGGAGGTATCAGCATGGAGGAGATGCTAATCCCGCTCATCACATTGCGTGGGAAAAAGAGATAACTATGGAAATTTTATTTAAAGAAGAAGATATCCGACAGGCTGCCAAGCAGTTTGTTGAAGGAATGGGAGAGAACACCGTCTTTGCCTTCTATGGTAAGATGGGAGCCGGCAAGACAACCTTTATTAAAGCCGTGTGCGAAGAACTGGGCGTTGACGATACAGTGACATCACCCACCTTTGCCATTGTAAACGAATATGAGGCAGCCAACGGCCGCCCCATATATCATTTTGATTTCTATCGCATAAAGAAAGTTTCTGAAGCATACGACATGGGATGCGAAGAATACTTCTACAGCGGCCATCCTTGCTTTATAGAATGGCCGGAGCTGATAGAGGAAGTACTTCCTGAGGAAACGGTGAACGTAACAATAGAAGCACTGCCCGATGGAGAAAGACGGTTAGTTTTCTAAAGACTCACCGTATTCCAACTCACCATCTACGACCCAGCGGAGATCCTCGGGATCAAAGTCACCCATCTTCTCCTGCTTGGCCTTCTTGGCAATGTGCTGTGCTACGGCATCAATGTCGATATCTACCTCGTCTTCGCTCTTTGTTTTCTCGAGCAAATCTACATAATACTCACCTATCACGTCCAGAAAGTAATAAAGGTCGTCTTCCGTAAACTTCTCCTTTACTTCCTGAGGAAGATAGTTTTTGATAAACTCTACCGTCAAGCGGTCGTCCTCGGCATCAGCCAGGAAGTCGTCTTCAAGATTTCCCATAACTTTAAAGCATGCTTTTTATTTTCTCTTCATAAACAGGACGTGCAGCAGCACCCACAACCTTGTCAATGACCTCACCATTCTTGATGAAGACAACCGTTGGGATATTACGTACACCAAAGCGTACTGCCATATCTTCGTCCTCTTCTACGTCGCATTTTCCTATGATAACCTGACCCTCGTAATCCTGAGCCAGTGCCTCAATAATAGGACCTACGCGTCTGCAGGGACCACACCATGTAGCCCAAAAGTCCAAAACAATGGGCTTGCCGGTTGCTACCAGCGCCTCGAAATTGTTGCTGTTGATAATCTGTGCCATACCTTATAATATTTATAATGTAAGTAAATAACTTTAATTGATTTTATATGTCAGATATTCTGTTGCATTCAAATAATCCATTAGCTTCTTGCTCACCTGATAGCACCTTGTCCTGGATTTCATGTGAAGGACGTTGGAACTTCCTAACCCATAGATATTCCACTTTACATCTATCGAGGGTGACGTTTGCGCATTGCCTCGTGGATTCTCTTGCATCTCTTGGATGTGTTTGCTGAGTTCTGCCACGTCGTCACTTTCAAGTCTGTTGGAATCAACCGTAATGGTAATGCTCTGGATAAGTTTATCTTTTACGTCAGCCAAGAACTCTATCTTGCCGATTTTCAGTTCCAGGATTTCCGGTCTGTACTGACGTCCCTGAACACGACCTGTTATATACACCAGATTTCCCTGCTGGGTCAGGTAGCCTTTCCATTGTGCCCAATCGTTACCGAACAACGCTATCTCTGCCGAGCCCGTATAATCCTCCACCATAACAATACCGTATGGTTGATTGGTCTTGGTTATTCCCTGACGTTTCAGTCCCGTCACAATACCACCTAACCTTACGTCTTGGTTCTCGAACGGAGCAAGGTCGTTCATCTGCTCCATGTGCAGGTTACAGATGCCATTCAGGATAACGCTGTATTCATCCAGAGGATGGGCAGAAAGATAGATTCCGACCAACTCACGTTCTTTGTTCAGGCGCTCCAAATCGTTCCACCTGTCCGTCACAGGAATAGGCGGCTGATGCTTGTCTATTGCCTCCATACCAAAGAGGGAGAACTGAGCCTCCATCTGAGCCTGCTGATATTGGTTGCCATATTTTGTAAGTGAGTCCACGAAGAGTTCACCCTTTGCATTGGGAGCAATAAACTGCTCGCGGCTTATCTGCTTAGAGAATGTATCAAAAGCTCCGCTCAAGGCCAGACATTCTATACCGCTTTTCTTGACTGAAGGAATGGAAACACGCTCCACAAAATCGTAGATGTCCTTGAACTTTCCATTCTTCTCTCGCTCCGAGATGATGGAAGCAGCAGCAGCCTCTCCCAGTCCCTTGATACCATTCAGGCCGAAGCGTATCTGTTGTTTGTCGTTCACGCCAAAGTCGGCATGCGACTCATTGACATCAGGGCCTAACACCTCAATCTTCAGATTACGACATTCGTCCAGCAGTTTTGTTATTTCCTTGATATCATCCTTTCTTCTGGTCAGCAGGGCAGCCATGAACTCTGCAGGATAATGTGCCTTTAGATAGGCCGTCTGATAGGCTACCCATGAGTAGCAGGCAGCATGTGATTTGTTGAAAGCATAAGAAGCGAACTTCTCCCAGTCACCCCAGATCTTATCCAATACGGCAGGGTCATAACCTCTTTCCTTTCCGCCATTGATAAAGAGAGGCTTCATCTCATCTACAATAGCCTTCTTTTTCTTACCCATAGCCTTACGGAGCGCATCAGACTGACCTCTGGTAAAACCTGCCAAGAGACGACTCAGCAACATCACCTGCTCCTGATAGACGGTAATGCCGTACGTATCCTTCAGGTATTTCTCCATGACGGGGATATCGTACGTAATCTCCTCCTGTCCGTTCTTACGTCTGATAAACGAGGGGATATAATCCATAGGACCCGGTCGGTAGAGGGCATTCATGGCTATAAGATCCTCAAAGACAGTTGGCTTGAGTTCCTTCAGGTATTTCTGCATACCAGCCGATTCAAACTGGAAGGTTCCTACTGTCAGACCTTTCTGATACAACTGATATGTCAGCTCATCATCAATGGGAATGTGGTCAAGGTCTATATCTACACCATGCGCCTCCTTGATAACACGGCAGGCCTCCTTCAACTCGGAAAGTGTTTTCAAGCCCAAGAAGTCCATCTTGATAAGACCCGTACTCTCGATAACATGTCCATCGTATTGTGTAACAGCCGTCTTACGGTCGGGGAAATCCGGGTCGTCTGCCGTTGAGATAGGCACATGATCCGAAATCGGGTCACGACAGATAATGAATCCACAGGCATGGATACCCGTTCCACGAATCTGTCCCTCCAGCTGCTGAGCATATTTTATGGTGTCCGCCTCCCTATAGTCAGGCGAAGACTGAGCGATTTGCAATTCCGGCGTACAAGAGATGGCATTTTTCAGGTTCATCTTCATCCCTTCGGGCAGACGATCAGGAATAGCCTTACAGAGTGCATTGCTTCTGTCCAACGGAAGATCTTCCACACGTGCCACATCCTTAATACTGTTCTTGGTAGCCATGGTGCCGTAGGTAATGATATGAGCACAGTTTTCGTGTCCATACTTATCCATTACCCATTGCAGCACCTTGCCGCGCCCGTCATCTTCAAAGTCGGTATCAATATCGGGCAACGAGATACGGTCGGGGTTCAGGAAACGCTCAAACAGCAAATCGTACTTCAGGGGATCCAACTTGGTGATGCCCAAGCAATAAGCTACCACACTACCCGCTGCAGAACCACGTCCCGGGCCTACCCATACATCCAAATCCTGACGAGCCGAATTGATAAAGTCCTGTACAATCAGGAAGTAGCCAGGGAAACCCATGGTCTTCATGATATGCAGCTCGAAGCGGATGCGGTCATCCACCTCCTTATCTAACGGTTCGCCATATATTCTGTGGGCACCCTCATAAGCCAGTTTACTCAGATAATCAGCCTCGAACTTAATCCTGTATATCTTGTCGTAGCCGCCCAACTTCTTTATCTTCTTCTCACCCTCTTCCTTGGGGAGCGGATTCTCACCGTTTTCATCGCTGGTAAACTCGCGGAACAAGTCTTCTTCTGTATATTTCTGTCTCCACTGTTCTTCTGTTCCGAACTCCTCCGGTATGGGGAAGAATGGCATAATGGGGTCGGACTCCAGATTGTAGGTCTCCACCTTGTCCAGAATCTCAATCGTGTTGCTGAGCGCCTCGGGAATATCTGCAAAGAGTTCGTTCATCTCCTCTTTGGTCTTAAACCATTCCTGTTTGGTGTACAACAAGTGAGGGTCAGTAATCTTCTTGCCTGTAGAGAGACAAAGCAAACGCTCATGAGCATCCGCATCCTCTTCGTTTACAAAGTGGCTGTCGTTGCTGCAAATCAGCTTTATATTCAGCTCACGGGCTATCTTTATCAGTTCGGCATTAGCAACCTGTTGCAAGGGGTAAGTTTCTCTGTTAGCCGCGATGTTAGGGTCTTTTACTTCGTGGCGCTGTAGCTCCAGGTAGTAATCGTCTCCAAAGACATCCTTGAACCATTTGGCAGATTGGCGTGCACCTTCCAAATCACCGTTCAGAACTTTGGACGGTACCTCACCGGCAATACAGGCAGAACAACAGATAATGTCCTCGTGGAAACGCACAAGATCGTCATGATCCGTTCTCGGCTTGGAATAGAAACCATCTACCCAAGCACGGGACACCAGCTTAATCAGATTCTTGTATCCGTTCAGATTCTTTGCCAGAAGTATCAAGTGATTTCCGCTACGGTCTATGCTAGGGTCGCTCATTTCTTCCTTCTTGCGCCTTGCCACATACACCTCACAGCCAAAGATTGGCTTAAAGGGCTCCAAGCCTTCCTTCTTACGTCCCTTATTGACAGAATTACAACAATCAAAGAGATCTTTCACACCAAACATGTTACCATGATCAGTGAGCGCCATACCACGCATTCCGTTGGCAATAGCCTTATCGACCATCTTGGAAATAGAGGCCTGGCCATCGAGCAAAGAATACTGTGAGTGAACGTGTAAATGAATAAAATCTTCCATTGTTGCTGCTTAATACCAATAACTGCACAAATATAGCGTTTTTCCCTGAAACAAAAAGTCTCGTGGCTCCTTTTGTTGAAGAAAAGGCCAAAATTACACCAAAAGTTTTTGATAAATAACAAAATTACCCTATCTTTGTAACCAAAGTAAAAAATCCCCATGGGAAAAAGACTCAAGAAATTAAAGAAGATAAAGAAGATCAGACTACATCACGAAGGTACCCGAACCTTGGTGATTGGTGCCGTTCTTTTTTTGGCCATCTGCGCTTTCTTTCGCTACTTTATTCCCAACCAGATTCCCTTTTATCTTTTTTCCGGAATAAGCATTTGCGTATATCTGGTTCTTGTCAACTTCTTCCAGTGCCCCATTCGCTGCTTCGAGGGTGATACCGAGGGAGTTGTCATTGCCCCAGCAGACGGTAAGGTCGTTGTCGTAGAGGAAGTTGAAGAAAATGAATATTTCCATGACAAGCGCATCATGGTAAGTATATTTATGAGTTTGTTTAACGTACATGCCAACTGGATTCCCGTGGACGGCACCATAAAAATGGTGAAGCACTACAACGGAAACTTCCATAAGGCCTGGCTGCCCAAAGCCAGCGAGGAAAACGAGCGCTGTACTGTGGTCATTACCACCGCTGACGGAACTGAGATTATTGCCCGTCAGATTGCCGGTGCTATGGCACGCCGTATTGTCACGTATCCTCACGAAGGTGACGCATGCTTCGTTGATGAGCATTTAGGATTCATCAAATTCGGATCCCGCGTCGATCTTTTCCTCCCGTTAGGAACAGAAATCTGCGTAAAGCTAGGCGACAAGACGGTAGGCAACGAGACCATCATTGCCCACTTGAAAGTGAAGAGTGAAGAATGAGGCCCCTCTCCCCGCTCCCCCAAAGGGGAGAGCCCAATTCAAAATATTCAAGGCTGAAAGCGAGCTAGAAAAAAATGTTCAATGTTCAATGAAAAGACATATTCCTAACACTATAACCTGCTGCAACCTGATAAGTGGTTGTATTGCTACCGGCTGTGCATTTTATGGACAATACCATTATGCAGTACTGATGATTATTATAGGTGCCGTATTTGATTTCTTCGACGGCATGACGGCTCGTGCACTTGGCGTGTCATCTCCCATAGGAAAAGAGTTGGACTCACTGGCAGACGTTGTCACTTTCGGCGTTGCCCCCAGTGCTATAATATTCTATCTCTTCCATCAGGTTCACTACCCCGAGATTTTAGTACCCCTTAGGGAATATATCCCCTACACAGCTTTTATTATGGCAGCTTTCTCTGCACTTCGTCTGGCCAAGTTCAATCTGGACGAGCGTCAGACAATGGGATTCATCGGCCTGCCCACACCAGCTAATGCTCTCTTCTGGGGTTCATTGGTACTGGGTCAGCGCGCCTTCTTGGTTTCACTAAAGTTCAATGCTGTATTCCTTTTCCTCTTCATGCTGCTTTTCTGCATGTTGCTGGTTAGCGAGGTTCCCATGCTTGCCCTTAAGTTCAAGGATTTCAGTTGGGAGAAGAACAAGGTGAAATACATTTTCCTACTGGGTTGCCTACCCTGCTTCCTCTTAGGTGCCAGTTGCTTTGCTGCCATCATCGTATGGTATGTAGCATTGTCCATCATAGCAACACGCCTGCATCTGGCATAAAGAATACTATCATAAAAGAAATATAGGGCATCCGATTAGGGTGCCCTTTTGTTTTTGCTGAAGCCTAAGACCTAGCTTCCAATGCCTTTCTCTTCTTAGTGAAGAAAAGGGCAGCAGCACCATACAGACCCAACACTACCACCAGAAGGGTTTGAATACTGTGAACTACCAAGACAAACAGGGCTCCATCTATCTGGCTGACACCATAGAGCACCAATACGGTCTTGACTGCAAAATGCCAAGGGCCTGCTCCGTTGGGCGTAGGAACCAACACGGCAAAGCATCCTACCACGAAAGCCACCAAGGCTGCCATTGCACCTAATTGGGCCGTATATTGAAAACAGTAGAATGTCAGATAAAAATGCAGGTAATAACAAGCCCATATGCCAAGGGAATAAACCCAGAAAAGGAGAGGGTTCTGCACATGTCGGACAGAGAAAAGGCCATCCTTAAGGTCAGACAGCACAGCACGGGTACGAGAAAAGAAATTCAGACGCCATACCAACAGGATGGCAGTACACAGAATAAGGATGCTGCAAAAAATCGTTACCAGCCATCCTGCCGTTGTAAAAGTACCCAAAAAGCCCTGTAGGGAAACGCCTGTCTGCGAGAAAAACCTCATAAAAAGAGGAATCTGGCATGCGGCAGTAATGAGAGCCAGGAGCATTACCAGCGTACTGTCGATAACACGTTCCGTAACCACAGTACCTATACCACGACTAAAATTGGTTCCCTCCCATCGTCTAAGAATACCACAACGCAGCATCTCACCTACACGAGGCACAACCAAGCTGCTACCATAGGAAATGAAAACGGCATTGATGCAGGTATGCAGTCGTGGCTTCTCACCCAACGGTGCCAAAGCCTGCTTCCATCGGAGGGCACGGAACACCTGAGCCATGATGCCAAAGGGAAAACTCAACAGCATCCAAGTCCAAGACATATCACTTTCTAATGCCTGTTTGACATCATCCCACTTAATGCCTCGGTACATCCACCAAAGTATGACGCCTGCCAGAATTATCGGCAGGATTATCTTGCTTGCAGAAGAAAATGTCTTAATTCTCAATGTTCAATGTTCAATGATTTTTCGTAACTTTGATACCACGTCTCTAACTTACTTTCGCTCGGATTTCCGCAAATAAATTTGTAAAATCACTCGCTTAATCGTAACTTTGCAGCAAAATTACAAAAATATCATCACGTATGAGAACCGTTAAGCCAAAAAAGTTTCTTGGACAGCATTTTTTGACTGATTTGAACATCGCCAAAGACATTGCCGATACGGTAGATGCCTGCCCCGATCTGCCAATTTTGGAAGTTGGCCCTGGTATGGGAGTGATGACGCAGTTTCTGATAGAGAAGCCTCGACTGGTGAAAGTGGTGGAGATTGACTTCGAGTCGGTAGCATACCTCCGCCAGCATTTCCCTTCGCTAGAGGAGAATATCATAGAGGATGACTTTCTGAAGATGCATCTGGACCGCACGTTCCAAGGTGGTCAGTTTGTGCTTACGGGCAACTATCCTTATAATATTTCCAGCCAGATATTCTTCAAGATGCTGGACAACAAAGATCTTATCCCTTGCTGCACAGGTATGATACAGAAAGAAGTGGCAGAACGCATCACAGCATCGCCCGGCAGCAAGACATACGGCATCCTAAGTGTACTCATTCAGGCATGGTATAATGTAGAATATCTGTTTACTGTTCATGAGCACGTGTTCAACCCACCACCAAAGGTCAAGAGTGCCGTCATCCGCATGACGCGCAACGATACCAAGGAGTTGGGATGCGACGAACGCCTGTTCAAGCGTGTAGTAAAGACCACCTTTAACCAACGACGCAAGACTCTGCGCAACAATATCCGTCCGCTCTTGGGCGAACTGGATGCAGAACGTGCCAAAGCATGTCTTTCTCCAATTGACCACACAAACTTCCTGCAAGACGAACTGTTCAACAAACGACCAGAGCAGTTGAGCGTAGCAGAGTTTATCAGCCTCACTAATAGAGTTTCGGAGGAGTTGAGAATTGAAAGTTGAAAATTGAAAGTTGAAGGTTGCGATTGAGCGAGAGGAGAGCTAAGCCCGCTTAAGCTATCCCGAGTGTGAGCAGGCTCAACCGCAGGTCAAAGTTGGAAATTAGACCCAAATAACGGCATATCATCATAACGAAACAACAAAATAAAAAGAACAACAGAATAATTTTCAACTTTCAACTTTCAACTTTCAATTAAATATCTTACCTTTGCAGCCGAAAACAACAAAAAGCATTTAACAACAAATAAAATGGACGATTATCACGCGGAGAATTTGAATTTGTAGCCACCGGGAGCATCAAGAGGAACTCCTGGCAGGCAACACTGTTATGGACCCTTTTAAGCCAGAGTACTGAAAGATGCAAACATACTGGAACACTACGAATGGTCTGCGTACCATCGACAAATGGGAACCCAACTGCTGGGTTCAGGTTACATGCCCCACACAGGAAGACATTAACTTCCTGGAAAAGACACTAGGAATCCCCGATTATTACATTTCCGATATTGCCGATACCGATGAGCGCGCTCGTTATGACATTGACGAGGGCTGGGTTCTTATCATCTTGCGTATCCCCTTTGTAAAGGAAACAAAAAGTCGCACCCCTTACACTACTATCCCCTTGGGTATCATCATGAAGGGCGATGTGCTGATTACGGTGTGCAACTTCGAGACCAATATGATGATAGACTTCGTGAGCTATCAGCAGAAACGAGGACTGGGCTTCACAGACTCCGTGGATATGATTTTCCGTCTCTTCCTGTGCAGCGCCGTCTGGTACCTGAAACGTCTGAAGCAGATAAGTTTGCTTATAGACAAGGCCAAGCGCAATTTGGACCGCAATGTAAACAATACAGATATCATTGCACTGAGTCGCCTTCAGGATAGCTTGACATATTTTGTTACCTCTATCCGTGGTAACGAGAACTTGCTGTCTAAGCTGAAGTTCAAACTGCCCGTGGATGAGTTGGACGCCGACATGATCGAGGACGTCAACATCGAGATGAGTCAGGCTCGCGAGACCTGTAACATCTACACCAACATTCTTGACTCCACCATGGACACCTACGCCAGCATCATTAACAATAATGTAAGCAGCGTCATGAAGGTGCTCACCAGCATCAGCATTATCCTGATGTTCCCCACGCTTATTGCCAGTTTATTCGGTATGAACCTTATAAACGGCATGGAACATGCCTGGTGGGGATTCCCCTTCGCTGTAGTCCTCTCTATAGGCGTAACAGTCCTCTTCTGGTGGTATTTCAAACGGAAAACGTGGATTTAATCTACTTTTTCCGAAAAAAAAGCACAATTTCTTAGGTTATAAGGGATATTTTGCCTTATTTTGTGTTTCGCAACCCCAAAAGTTGGGGAAGGTAACACTTAAATTAATAAATGATGGACTCTTTAGAGACTAATGTAACTACTGCCCCTGAGCAGTCTTCTGAGATTACAGAGATGAATGCAGCACCAGCAGAACCTGCAACAGTTGAGGAACCTAAAACAACAGCTGAACCCGAAACAGCCGCAGAACCTGCCACACCTGTGTACACAACAAAGGAAGAAGTTGTTAACCGCGTAAAGGAAATCGCTCAAAGCGAGAACTTGGCTGAGAAACAAGAACTCGACCTGCTAAAACAACTCTTCTACAAGTTCCACAACACGGAAATCCAAGAGGCTCGCAATGCCTTTATTGAAGGTGGAGGCGAACCCGAGAAGTTCGAACCACAGATAGATCCCCTGGAACCAGAGTTCCGAGCATCTATGCAGTTGATTCGCGACCGCAGAGCAGCTGCTCAAGAGGAATTGGAGCGTCAGAAGGCAGAGAATCTAAAGAGAAAACTGGAAATACTGGATCGCATCCAGCAACTGGCCTCTACCCCCGAGGAAGCCAACAACGCTTTTGAGGAGTTCAAGGCACTGCAAGCAGAATGGAAAGAGATTAAGTTGGTTCCCGCTGAGCGCGCTACCGAACTTTGGAAAAACTATCAGTTATACGTAGAGCAGTTCTATGACCTGCTGAAATTAGGTCATGAATTGCGCGACTATGACTTCCGCAAGAACTTGGAGACCAAGACCCGCCTGTGCGAAGAAGCTGAGGCACTGATAGAGGCTCCCGAGGTAGTTGCCGCCTACAACCAGATGCTCATCCTGAATCAGGAATGGAAAGAGACTGGCCCTGTAGCCCGTGAGTTCCGCGAAGAGATTTGGAACCGCTTCAAGACTGCCACAACAGCA
>JAEEGL015243067.1_pt1 | contig 26324 bp, 16 predicted proteins | sample 9134231 | NCBI WGS metagenome assembly JAEEGL01 (sample SAMN16246548, study PRJNA631951) | gut metagenome | biome: gut microbiome; feature: rumen; material: fiber-attached | host: Bos | place: Iran: Karaj | collected 2018-10
ATGGCAGAATCAATACTGTCAAAACCAACCTCTACAGGAAGATCAACAGGCTCATCATCTGCAGCATCCGTAAGCAGGATCCTGGTCTCCTCAGGAGAAAGTGCTGAAAGAGATCCGCCTACAGCAAGTACTCCCTCATTGTCTCTGCCGTGCTGGGCAAGACGCATAAGCTCGTCGCGCTTGGACTCAAGCAGTTCCTTGTACTGGCGGAGCATAGCTGCAAATGCGCTCTTATCATCATCAAAAATAGTAATGGATATGTCCCCGTCTGCAAGGACAGCCATCTGAACATTGAGCGTACCGCTCTCAATATGAAAATCAACCGCATCCTGAGCCGCAGTCAGGACATCCCTGAGAAGATCTCTGGCCTTTTCCCGATCGCTCATAAGATCGTCGAGGTTAACCCCTCTCTCATCAAGCTCCTGTCTGGTAATATGGCAACTGATGCAATTCTTATCTACTCGTCTTATCGTCATAAGATTATCCTCTTAAACACATGCATATATATTTTTCCTATTATATCTTTTATCGGCAAAAAAGTCTAGTTAATTAAGGCAGACTTAAAACGCATAAGTGCTCTTTTACTGTACATTTTTGACAGTAATGGCCTTTTTTGCTATTATGGGGGGCGTTAGCATGGTAAAGCAGAAAAGAAAGGACAGCATTATGTGGTATGAAGAAGCCGTATTCTATCAGATCTACCCTTTGGGGCTTTGCGGTGCCCCCTTTGAAAATGACGGACAACCCGAAAGTCGCATCCTTCGCATTCTTAACTGGATTGATCATCTGAAAAAGCTTGGCATTGACGCCGTATACTTTTCTCCCCTTTTTGAATCAGATACACATGGATATAACACCAGAGATTATCGAATGGTAGATACTCGTCTTGGTACGAATTCGGACTTCAAAAAAGTCTGCGATGCCCTCCATGAAGCCGGGATCAAGATCGTTCTTGACGGTGTTTTCAATCATGTAGGCCGCGGTTTTTTTGCCTTTAAAGATGTTCAGGAAAAGAAATGGGAATCCCCTTACTGCAGCTGGTTTGCCCAGATCTCTTTCGACGGCAACAGTAATTACAACGACGGATTCTGGTATGAAGGCTGGGAAGGCAACTACGACCTTGTAAAACTCAACCTCAGAAATCCCGACGTGGTCAATTATCTTCTGGACAGTGTAAAATACTGGATCGATGAGTGGGATATAGACGGACTCAGGCTGGATGTGGCATATATGGTAGACCGGGATTTCCTTCGTACTCTCCGCAGCAAAACCTCAGAGTGGAAGGCTGACTTCCCCCTTATCGGAGAGATGATTGGCGGTGACTACAACGCCATCATGAATGATGAAATGTGCCATTCCGTTACCAACTATGAATGCAGAAAAGGAATTTATTCAGCTCTGAATTCGGACAATCTTTTCGAGATCGTCCACTCTCTTATGAGGCAGTTCGGCCCCGAACAGTGGTGCCTGTATCGCGGACGCCATCTTCTTTCTTTCGTGGATAATCATGACGTAGATCGTGTTGCAAGTATCATGTCGGACATAAAAAAACTGCCTATAGCATACGGATTTGTTTTTTCCATGCCGGGTATACCCATGGTCTACTACGGAAGTGAATGGGGAATTGAGGGCAATAAAAGAGACGGGGATCCCGCTCTTCGACCCGAGATTGAAAAGCCTCAGTGGAATGAACTGTGTGATACCATAGCAGGAATGGCTAAGGCACATAAGAACAGCAAGGCGCTGTGCTATGGCAACTTCAGATCCGTAGTGCTGGAAAACACGCACTGCATCTACGAGATGAAGAGCGATGATGACCGTGTACTGGTGGCCATGAATATTACCGGCGAGCCCTATACTGCCCACTTTGATGCTCAGGCGGGACGCGGATTCGATCTTATTACCGGAGAAATGATCGATTTCGGAGGCGGTCTTGATATACCTCCATATACAGTTTACTTTATAGGAAATATGGACTAATATTCATAAACCATAAAAAAACCACGGATACAATACCCTTGGCGACACGCTCCCGCTCCTTCGCTATGAGCACTTAGCGGCCATATTGTGGCCGCTTACGTGCGATGCATGCCGGACCCTTAACGAGCAAAGCGAGTTTAGTAGTCCGGCGGTTTGTGCACAAACGAGGGTCGCTACGGGTATCATATCCGTGGTTTTTACTACTCTTCCTGAATTCCTACACTGCGGACGGAAGTGGAGTATATAACCCCATAGTGTATAAAAACCGCTAATATAGTATCCGTAGCGACCCTCGTTTTCCGTCGTCACTTACGCGTCGTATTTTGACGCGTTATGTGACGTGACGAGAAAACAAGGAGCGAAAGCGTGTCGCCAAGGGTACTATATTCGCGGTTTTGGTTTCAGTAATATATAAGTATAGGATCACTTCCGCCCCAGTTCAAATGCCTTCTTGTTGAGTTCAAGAAACTTCGGCGGAACACACGCCTCTATGGCGCTCATCCACTTTGCATCATCGATATCAAAGTACTTGGAAGCACGGCCGAGAAGTACCAGATTAACTGCCTTTACACTTCCTGCCTCTTCAGCAAGTGAAAGCGCATCCATAGCATCAACCGCAGCCCCGGTACTCTCCATCTTGGATACAAGACCCTCGGGGTATTCTGCAGCTCCTGTAATGACAGGCATGGGATCGATCTGCTGTGTATTGGTAACGATCCTGCCTGTCTTTTTCAGAAAAGGAAGATGTCTTGCAGCCTCCAGAAGTTCAAATGAAATGATCAGATCAGCCTCTCCCTCATCTATAATGGGTGAGTAAACCTTGTCACCGTAGCGTACATAGGTCACAACCGAACCGCCTCTCTGGCTCATTCCGTGAACCTCGGATACTTTTACATCATATCCCTCTTCTACCAAAAGATGTCCCAAAAGCTTGCTTGCAAGAAGGGATCCCTGTCCGCCTACGCCTACGATCATTACGTTTTTAGTGTCCATTTTATTCTCCTAAACTTAGTTTTATTCCATAGTCTCAACTGCTACAAGATGCTCCTCACCGTACATCTTACGAAGCTTGGGCTTTTCGATCTTGCCCGTAGGGTTCCTGGGAACATCTGCAAAGATGATCTTCTTGGGGCGCTTGTATCTGGGCAGTTCCAGGCAGAACTCTTCGATCTCCTCCACAGTGCACTCCATACCTTCCTTAATGGAAATGATGGCACCCGCGATCTCTCCCAATCTCTTATCGGGAAGTCCGATAACAGCCACATCATTGATCTTGTCATGCTTGCGCAGGAAATCTTCGATCTGTACAGGATAAAGGTTTTCTCCACCGGAAACGATGACATCCTTTTTACGATCAACCAGGAAGATGAATCCATCCTCATCCTGCATAGCCACGTCACCGGTATAGAGCCAACCGTCCTTGATACACTCTGCTGTAGCCTCCGGATTGCGGTAATAGCAGGTCATAACACCGGGGCCCTTGACCAGAAGTTCTCCCTCTCTGCCCCGAGGTACATCCTCTCCGAACTCATCTACTATGCGGCACTCCCATCCGTATCCGGGTACGCCGATAGCACCAACCTTGTGGATATTTTCAACTCCGAGATGAACACATCCGGGTCCGATTGATTCGGAAAGTCCGTAGTTGGTATCGTACTGATGATCCGGGAAGTACTGCTTCCATCTGCGGATAAGTGAAGGCGGAACAGGCTGTGCTCCGATGTGCATAAGCCTCCACTGAGAAAGTCTGTAATCGGACAACTTAAGATCCCCGCGGTCCAAAGCATCCAGGATATCCTGAGCCCAGGGCACCAGAAGCCATACTATAGTAGCTCCCTCTGCGCTGACAGCATCAAAAATATGCTCGGGAGATGTTCCCTTGAGAAGCACTGCGGCTGAACCCGAAACAAGACTTCCAAACCAGTGCATCTTAGCTCCGGTATGATAAAGGGGCGGAATGCACAGAAAAACATCATCATGAGTCTGTCCATGATGCTTCTGCTCTACTATAGCTGCATGCATAAGGCTTTCGTGATTATGAAGGATAGCCTTGGGGAATCCGGTTGTCCCGGAACTAAAGTAGATCGCAGCGTCATCTGAATCGGAAATATCGATACCCGGACGCTGTGAAGAGCAGTCAGCCACTAATTCGTGATAACTTTCAGCAAAGGTAGGACAATTCTCTCCCACATAGATGAGAAGTCTCCTTTCGGACAACTTGTCGGCAATGGATTCCACACGACCGATGAACTGGGGTCCGAAAATAAGTACATCAACCTCTGCCAGATCTGCACAGTACTGGATCTCATCAGCTGAATAGCGGAAGTTAAAAGGTACTGCTATGGCACCACTCTTAAGGATACCAAAATAAATAGGCAGCCACTCCAGGCAGTTCATCATAAGGATACCTACCTTGTCCCCGCGCTTGACATCACGGGAAAGAAGCATATTGGCTACTCTATTGGCCTTTTCATCGAAAACAGACCAGGTGATCTGACGCCTATAGGGCGCATCCGGCGTAGGCTGGATCAGTGAATACTCCTTCCATGTTACGCGACGGTTTTCCTTTTGCTCGGGATTACGCTCGATAAGCGCGATCTCATCACCGTATTTGTCACTGTTCATTTCAAGATAGTCTATTATTGGCATCGGTCTGCTCCTTACTTTTTATTCATACTCGAAAAGCGGATCTCACACTCTGCCGTGCAGAAAATGGGAACCATACCGCTTTTTTTATATCTGTTCTGAAGATCCGCAGAGGTTACTTCAAATTTACGCTTACAATACGGACAAACAAAAGTTAAACTCTCTGACATCTCACACCTCTTTGATCAATTTTTAAAACACACCAACGGGTAGTATATCACATGATAATATGAAAAATCCACAAAATCAGCGTTTTCCGTAGTGCATCATCTGAACCTGATATCCATCAGTGCACAAAGATTACCCGTCAGCGCTATATATACGCAATCCGTTCCTTCGGGAACCACCGTAAGGCAATCTATGGAAATTCCTGCATTTTCCGTTTCCATCCTGATACGGTTTTTCCTACGGCTAAGTCTGATCTCGTAATCAAGACCCTTTTTATTGATCTCTTTCCAGGCATCCCAGCCGCCAAAATCACTTCTCTTATGGACCGTAAGTTTGTTCTGCGCCTTGCCTTCATAAGTAGCATCATCACCATCCAGTCTGATGCAGGCAAATTCCTGATAATTCCTGCCTGTCACCTCACCGTCATCCGACGAGTACAAAAGAAGATAAGGGCAGTGATGTACCAGATCTGCTATAGGCAGACTCTCGGTCCTAAAGAAGATCCTCATGCCATCCTCCACCGGTCTGGCCTCCGATGTCGACTCTCTGTATCCGTCAATCTGGATATTGGGGATATCGCCGTCCTTACGGGTAAAGAAGTCGACTTCCGGCGCGATCCTCTCGATGTCGCCCTCCTTCACCTCATCATGGGTCTTTGTAACGGTAATATTCCTGATAGTACAGTGCTCTCCGGCCAAAGCCAAAAAAACATATCTTGTGGAATCCGGAAGTGCCATGATCACACTTCTTTCCGAATACTTTGAGTTTATCCTTATCTTAACATGATCCTTGAGAAGAACAGCCTCCAACTCGTAAGCCATCCACTCATTCTCATCCGTTCTTAAGGGATCACTTATGGTTGTGACCTCACTTTTAGAAGTCCGGGCAGCAGTACATATAACATGACCATCCATCCAGATCTCACCGAATTCCAGATAACGAAGATTTTTAATGGTCCTTTCGTTGCGATGCACACATCTGTCAAAAGAATCAAAAAGAATAACCGTCGGAAGAGCATTCTTTCTTTCGTATCCTACATCGGGACGGGATTCAAATCTGAGTTTCAGATACTCACCCGTTACTCTGATACCGTCAGAAACCTGCTCCTTGTAATTATCAAAATGCATCCTGTTAACGACGGTGATATCGCTCTTGTCGGCTTCCTCCACATACTCCTCGTCCGCTTCTTTCATCATGTATTCGGTATCTCTGTCGATCATACCTATCATGACATCTACAATGTGCGGATCAAATTTCTTTCCGGCTTCGCTGGCAAGATTCTTTCGAACCCTTCCCTGCGCCATAGGTTCTCTGTCATCCTTGTAGGAGGTCATCTCGTCATATGCGTTGGCCACAGCGACTATCCTTGCCGTAAGCGGTATATCCTCTCCTCTCAAGCCTTCAGGATAACCCTTGCTGTCATATCTTTCGTGGTGATATTTGGCAGCTGTTTTTAAAAAAGGATAATCATCCACCGTCGAAAGGATTTCTCCTCCTGTTATCACATGCTCATGAAGGATTTCTTTTTCCTTTTCCGTAAGCCTTCCCTTATTTTCAAGAATGGTGTCCGGTGTAACTATCTTGCCTATATCATGCAATACGGCAGAAAGATAGACTTTGTAACACTCTTTTTCACTCATTCCAAGATTACGTGCTATCTCTCTGGAATAATCCGCAACTCTCTGGGAATGACCGCCCTTTCGGCCTTCTCTGGAATCCACCGCCCTTGCCACAGCCACTGCCGTCTGCTCAAAAGATTTCATTACAGAACGATTGGCCTCGTTAGCCTCATCCAGTTTTCTTTTCTGGGCCGATTCATATTTTTCGTTCATCTCCATTATGGCAAAGATATACAAAACGACACCTGTTGCAACGATGGACATGTTGGTAAGCGAAACTCCGTAGAAGAACGCCTGACAAATGGAGGCGATTATGGGAAGTATGGTAAAAAGAAGCATGGGAATGCTTATAAAGAGGCTAAGTTTGCCGGCATACTGGAATACCACCGAAAGCTGGATAAACAAAGCCAAAAAAGGGATCAGATAGCAAATAATAAACCCCGGTCCCCTGTGATACGCATTGGTTTCATCAAAATAGTAATAGAGACCTATAAACTGGGATAAAATAACCAAAAACCAACCCACACCTGTAATTATCTCAACGATCCTTAGGCGGAACGGTACCTTTGCAAGTCCGATCTCGTTCCTGCAAAGATCTGACACATAAAGATTGAAAGCGTGCACCACGGATATGGTCATAAAGAAAACCAGGAAATTAGCGATCCTGACCAGCCAGTAGCCCGTATTGCTTGGATCGCCATGATAAATATAGGCCATCCTGTCCGAATACAAAAGAATACATGCCGAGAACTCCAGATCGGTAATTGCAAGCTTTCTTTTTCGGGGAAGAGACTTTGTGATGAGTGCAAAAAAGCCCACCGCGAAACAGATGCTTGACATTCCAAGCATGATATTAAGTTGATGCGCTTGTAAAAACTCAAACATGCAGTTCTCCTTTAAACTTTGGGAACAAGTTCCTCAAGTTTTTCCCAATTGACAAGCTTAAGATTCTTATCGATCTCCTTAATAAGCTGAGCATCTTCCTCAGGAAGCTTATAATCACCCAGTTCATCCAAAACCATCTCAATGGAGTCATAATCCATAAGCGCAACAAAGTCACCAAGTGCGGAATATGCTCCCTTTAATTCGTCCTTGGAGATCTCCGGCTTGTCCGAATCCGTACTTTCATCTTCGCCCAGCCTGCCAAGGATCTCCTTGTATTCTCTGTAGTCGGCGAGAACCATATCCTTGTGAGCCTCGATATACTCCATATCTTTATTATTGCCCGCATCCTCAAGTGCCTGGCAATCTGCAGAAAGCTGCAGGGCTCCGATTATCCTAGCCGAACTCTTAAGCGCATGTACCTTGACAGTTGCCAGTTTAAGATCACCATCCAGGTAAGCTTTTTCGATAAGGTTCGAGTTATCGTCTATGGTGTCATAGAACATATTAAGAGCAAATTCATACTGAGATGCTCCTCCGGAGTTTTTGATACCATCCTCCACAGAGATCCCTTTTGCATTTTCAAGCCAGGACAGATCCTCATTAAGAGAAGTATCCTCCTCCACTGCATCATCCGCCGTAGGCTTGAACATAATGCTTTCAGGAAGATGCTTCATGATAGCGTGCTCAACCGCAACGATATCTATGGGTTTGGTCAGATAACCGTCAAAGCCCTTGGACACATAAAAGGCCTCACCTCCCGCAGTGGAATTGGCAGTAAGGGCATATACCGGCAGATCCGGATGGTCTATACGTATCTTTTCACAGGTTTCGATACCGTCCATACCCGGCATCATATGATCGAGAAGGACCACATTGAAATCACCGGATGCGATCTTGGCAAGACACTCCTCACCGCTCGCCGCCGTCGTAACAAATACCTTGGTAGGTTTCAGAAGTCCCTTGATAACATTAAGGTTCATGGGATTGTCGTCAACCACCAGAATATCCGCATCCGGAGCGATAAATGCAGGTACATAGGCACCACCGGTATTGTCTGCACTATCCTCCATGAAAACACCGATAGGTGTAGGATCAACAAGCTTCTGTCTGAAAGTGAAAAGGAACTCACTGCCCTCTCCGTATACGCTTTCACACCATAGTTTGCCGCCCATCATCTCCGCATACTGTCTGGAAATATCCAGTCCCAGACCGGTTCCCTGGATATTGGAATTCCTAACCTCATCCAGTCTCTCATACGCAGAAAACAGCTTGTCCAGATCCTCCGGTTTGACACCTATTCCGGTATCCTTGACCGAAACAAGAAGGGCAACGCCTGCCTCATTGCGTCCTGTAACTCTGATACCAAGGGTAAAGCCGCCCTCCTCAGTGTACTTAACCGCATTGGTGAGAAGATTGAGGATGATCTGCTTGATCTTGCCTCCGTCACCGTAAAGCCTCTTGGGAAGGTTCTCATCTATATCAAGATCAAAATAAAGTTTCCTCTCCTCCGCTCTCACACGTATCATGGATGAGATACCACGGATAATATCTTCCGTGTTGTACTCCTGTTCCACAAGATGCATCTTACCTGATTCTATCTTGGAAATATCAAGCAGATCATTGATAAGATTAAGGAGTGATTCGGAAGCATACTTGATGTCTCGTGCATAGCCCTTGACAGTCCCGTAATACTCTCTGGGAACATTTTTGGTCTCCTCACGAAGGATCATCTCGTCCATTCCGATGATGGTATTGATGGGCGTACGGATCTCGTGACTCATATTTGCAAGGAATCTTGACTTGGCTGCATTAGCCTGATCCGCTTCATCCCTTGCCTCCTGGATCTCCTGATACTGTCGTCGGATAATGGTGCTGGTCATGATACGCCATACAATAAAACCAATGGCTCCCAATGCCAGGATCATCAAAAATATCCTTACGGAGATCCTTTCGAAAAATCCGGGGATCTTGACTATATGATAAGTGTTGTCGGTTATTACATCTCTCGTTCTGCTGTCAAGTATCTGGATATGCAGATAATGGTCTCCGTAACCGAGACGTGTATACTCAAGTGGAGTCATTTTATTCTGATATGCAGTAATCCCCTCGTCATCCATTCCATCCAAAAATACCCTTATCAATGGATTGGTGATGGTATAGTCTATGATCGCAAGGTTGATCTGCAGTCGGCCCGATCCCTTCGGAAGCTTATACACTCCTGATGCATCGGGAAAGATCTCCTGCCCGTCAAAAAGCATGGACCTGATACCTGTAAGTGTAGTCCCGGAAAAATCATAAGGCTGGCCTATATTGACAAGAGAAACTCCGGTCTGTCCGGCAACATACAGACTTCCACTGTCGTCAAGTCCGCTGTAACACTGCGCAATAGGCATACTCGTAAGACCGTTGGCCCGGTCAAAAAGTTTGTATGTTGTGATATTGTCATCCAATGCATCCTGTGCACCTACAACATAAAGTCCCTGGGATGACAAAAACCACAGGTCATCTCCCACAAATCTGACATCAAAGTTGTTGTTGTAGGGGAAGGTCGTGACAACATTGGTCTTTCCGTCCCGAATATACTCTACCGAACTTGAAGTAATGACCCATATCACATCTCGCAAGTCATCACGCACAAGGCGCATGATAACGTCACTGCTAAGCCCATCCTCAGTACCTTTTCTGCGTACCTTGTCGTCACTGATGATATAGATACCGTCACCGTCACTGCCTGCGTAGATCTCTCCTCCAGGGCCCTCACAAACGGTGAGGATCACTGTATTATCCAAGCCATCTGCATGTCCGTAGATATTAACTATAACTCCGTTTTTGATCCGTACTACTCCGGAATTGGTCCCCACTACAATGCTGCCATCTGACATCTCATAAGTGCATCTGATCTCATTGCTTGGGAACCCGTTGCGTGTGGTAAAATCAGTACGGCCACCACTGACATCAAGTCGAACCAGACCATGTCCTCCGGAAAAAGTCGAAAACCAGGTGTTGCCCCTGCTGTCATTCATGATGCAGCGTATCCTGCAGTTTTTAAAATACTCCGTGAGCTGGTTTTCCTTTTGATGATAGTCCTTATCGATGATACGAAGCCCGTTATCCGTACCTACATACAGATCATCACCTCGCTTACAGGTGGTATTTACTACCTCCGGTTCGATACCTGCAGCTCCGGTTATATCAAGAAAATTGTCGGCAACCAGCTTCATGACACCGTATCTGGACGAAGCAAACCACATATTACCCTGATGATCCGAAGTCATCATCTCGAAAGCATCCTTCATGGGAACGCTTTCAAAAGGGATAAAGCTGTCATTTTCATCCACATAACCTGCTATCTTGTTGGATGAAACCCACAGCCTGCCGCAGGCATAGTGAAGCCAATGGATATTCTCCGCCACTCCGGTATCTATCATCTTCATATCGGAAGCATTTTCTCCATAACGTCCGTGATAAACGTAATGTCCGGCTGTTCCAAAATAGAGCGTACCGGATCTCTCAGGATCCGCAAGTATGGTGGTCACCTTATCCATCCCTACATCAGAACCGGTAAAATAATCCGTAACACCGTAGGTAGAGATCCTGAAGACACCGCCATTACCGGTATTACCGTAAATATACCCCTGTGAGTCCGAAACCAGACGTAATATCCTCTCATTATTGATCCTTCTGTCATCGATATTATGTATCTTCAAAGAAGAATCGAAATAGGAAACACCGGCGGTAGAACCCACAAAAATATTGCCGTCGCCATCCTCAGCAAAGGAACGTATGGAGTTGGAAGGAAGCCCCTCAGCCTTGGTAAAATGGTAGCGTTCCTGTCCGTCAATTACCACAACTCCGCTGTCATTGGTCGCAACCCATATCCTTAATTGACTGTCCTCAAACATATATCTTGCACTGGTAAGGCCATCCTTGACAGGAAGTCTTTCGAAGGATACACCGTCATATTTTATAACACCGCTATATCCTCCTATCCAGATATAGCCATCACTTGCAGCCAGAATACAGTTGGCCTCGGAAGTAGGAAGTCCGCTTTCAGAATCATAAAGGACCGGAAGAAAATAAGCTCCGGGTATCTGACTGCTGGCTGCATAACCTCCACCAACCGGGTGGGAGTCCGAAGCAACAGGCGTCGTGGTATCAGCCACCTCGCCGGCACTTACATGCAAAACAGGCCCTGCCATCATTATGACAAGGCAAATGCCTGCGACAACTGTTTTTACTCCACTCTTTTTCATCATGTCTCCTGATACTTCTTATGTACCTTTTTGACCTCGGCTATTGACTCCAAAAATACCTCAACGCACTTGGGATCAAACTGAGTTCCTGCACCCTCCTTGATCATGCTGACTGCTTCATCAAACGGATACGCCGGCTTGTACACTCGAGGTGAAGAAAGGGCATCAAAAACATCTGCAATAGCCATGATACGGGCTGACAGCGGGATAACCTCTCCGTGAAGTCCCTCCGGATAACCGCCACCATCCCATCTCTCATGGTGATATGCCGCCATGTTTCTGGCTTCCTTCAGATAATTGTCACCCTCCATGGAACTGATGGCGTTATCAAGGATCTTCTGACCCGCCGTTGTGTGAGTCTTCATGATCTCAAATTCTTCAGCCGTAAGCTTTCCAGGCTTGTTAAGGATAGCGTCCGGGATATTGATCTTACCAACGTCATGAAGGGGAGCACTCATCTCCACGTCCCTCATATACTTGTCAGTGATCTTTTCCGCATAGTATCCATTACGTTTGAGGCCCTGCAGGATGATCCGGACATAGGCCGCCGTCTTGATTACATGGGCTCCTGTATCGGAATCCCTGCTCTCCACCATGTCCGCCATGGTAATGAGCAAAGCGTTCTGCATCTTGGCGATGGCTTCGGACTTGACCTTGTTATCGTTGAGCTGATAAACAGTATCACCGGTCAGTTTACAAAAGGCTCTGTAAAGCTGCTCCATCTCGTCACCGGTACGAATATCAAGTTCTTCCAGCTTTTCAAGGCTTTCTTCATTGGCTCCGCCCTTTTTATCCGTCATCTCATTGGCATAGATGGTCATGCTGACGATAGGCATAACAATACGGTATCTGGTGGTGAGCACGCTTATGATAACGATAAGAATGAAGAATCCGGCAAAAAGCAAAACCACTCTTCCAAAAAACTGCCTCTGAAGGTCACCTATCACCTTTGCCTCGATATTGGAAATAGCGTAGCAAAGGCAGTTGCCGTTGGAATCATAAACCGGGAAATATGAAGCAATAAAACTTCCGTACTGATCCTTGATCCGGATGGTAGGCATCTGATTACCTGCCAAAAGATCATCAAGATAAGGCTCATATGTCTCATCAAAAGGAACTACATAACCGGGTGAATCCCCCTTGATAAATGATCCGTCACTAAGTACAGCATCAAGATCAAAGATAACATGACAACCATCTTCTTCTATCCTGTAAACATATAAAAATGCAATATCCGAAGAACTGTTTTTTATAATAGAAAGCCTGTCCTTGGTCTCAATATATCCGGGGGCCGAATATCCCCCCTCAAGATAAGAATCAACCTTTGCAGGGTCGATCTCCTGTGATGCCAGGTAAGCGATCTGTGAAGCAGTTGATGACAGGGAATCCATTGTGTTGTCACGAAAACTAACACTACTGAATACAAGTGCCACAACCGTCATAAGAAAAGTTGACAGGATAATTACCAAATTGATCCTGAATCCAAGAGACATCCTGACGCCGATCCGGCGGGGTGCTGACTCTAACTCCTCCATTGTCAGGGGCTTTTGCCTCCATAGAGACACTTTCACACTGTTTTTGATCTTGGGAGGAATAGTAATGATTATTACCAGCGAAAGTAACACGGAAATAGCCTTGTCAATAACATCCACAATGAAGGTTGCTATCATATGGCAACCCAGATCTCCTATGGACAAATGTCTTGAAAACCATCTGGAAATACTTAAAAGCATCGCGGAACCGGAGGACTTTCCGTAAAGGAACCAGGTCACCCAGGCACCTACGCCACCTCCGATAAAAGCCAGCAGCAGGATGAAAAGCAAAAGATCCATAAACTCTTTTTTTCTACCGCTTTTTCCCTGATTCTTTCTACGGATCCTGTTTTTTTTGAACTGTGAAAACTCGCTGAAATAAACCGCAGAAAATAGAGCGATCAAAATATTGAGAGGTGCATAAAAGATAGACTCACCGTCCATCAGAAAGTTGATCGCACTTGTAAAAAATGAGACAAGAATACCGGGAACTATGCCGCCGAGAGCTGCGGCGACAAAAGTCCCGATCGTATCAAAATAAAATGGAAGATCTGTCATCCGAGCAACTGCAGATAACAGAATATTGAGCACCAAGCATAAAACCATCATCAGTAAGATCAGTGGATGGAATATGCTTTTTTCTGCTGAATAGATCTTTTGTCTTTCAGACATGCTACGCTCCTATTAAAACCCCCACATAAGGAACCACCTTATACTATACCAAAATAGCCCAAAAATCGCAATAATGGTTAGCGCTCGGTCATAAACAGCAATCCGAAGGTACCGGGTCCACAGTTAACTGCCACAACAGGAGATGCCTCACGGAAATAGATCCTTTCAAAGCTCATCTTTTTATCTATCTCCTCGTAGATCACTTCCTTTTCTTTGTTTGTAAGACCAACGTATGTAATAAAAAGAATTCGAGTGTCTATCTTCCCGATGGTATTGAGGGAAGATGAAATATATCTCTTCCATGAACCGTCTCTGGTCCCAAAGAATAATCCGTCCAAAGAAAGTCTGCCCTTTTTCATTGCAAGTACAGGATGGAGCATGAATGCATTAACAACATCTGCCTTTCTCTTACCAATCTGCTTTGATCTTGCTAAATAGTCCATGGAATCAACCACAAAGCTGGTATGTACCCTGTCTCTTGCAGCCAGAACCTTCTCCACGATCTCTGTGGCGCCAAATCCCTCTTCCGCAAGTCTGGCAGCCTCTATGGCAAGGAGTCCCTGCCCGCTTGATAAGTGGCCTGAATCAATAACAAATACATTGTCAAATGACTTTTCTGCTTCAGCCGCTGCGTGATATGCGGAATTCTCCATTTCAGAGGATATGGATATATGCACTACATTATTGGCGTGCTCCAGCTGCTTTGCAAAGAATGCCTCGTGATAGGCAACATCCGGAGCCATGGTATCGACAAATTTATCTTCATCTTCCATATAAGCCAAAAGACCTGTGGTATCTACCTCTTCGCCATCTCTGAAAACCCCGGCCTCAGTACTGACCAAATGAGGAATAACCTTGATATGATATCTTTCCACAAGTTCCTGGGGAAGATCCGAAACGGACTCTGTAGTAATTACCACTTCTGCCTTAGCCTGGTGATCCTTGATCCAAAGAGTACTCTCTTCAACGATCTCTCCTCCTGAGGTAGTTACCGTAACAAGTTCACTGGGAAGAAGACGCCGCAGCTCCTTTTCAAGAGACTCTCCATTTATGGGTTTGACCAGATAACCATCGAACCCTTCTTTTACATAAAGTGCCTTTGCATCACCGCCTGCATTTGCGGTAAGAGCTACTATCTTGGATTCTTTACACAACCCGCCCTTCTGGTCACGGATCATATGCAGACATTCTATACCATTGATCTCCGGCATCAGGTGATCCATAAAAATAACTTGGAAATTAGTCTCAGCAGTCCTCTCAAGAGCCGCCTTGGCACTGGAGGCCGTAACAACTTTGACCTTTGTATCTCTAAGGAGTTTCTCAACAACCATAAGATTGGTTTCAGTGTCATCGACCACCAAAACATTGGCATCCGGTGCCTCAAAACTCTGATGATAGCTTTCCAAACACATTATACTGTCACGTTTGGAAAGATCAACTGCTCCTATGGTACTTCCGGACACACTCTTCTGAGGGATCTCTATGATAAACGTGGATCCCTTGGTATATACTGAGTTGACTGTGATCTTTCCGCCCATGAGATCAACAAACTGCTTAACAATGGACAGACCAAGTCCGGTTCCCTCTATGTATCTGTTTTCAGTCTCATCTACGCGCTTAAATGCGGTGAAAAGGTAGGGGATACTCTCCTTTTTGATACCTTTTCCGGTATCGGAAACGGAATAAATGACCGTAGCGTTATTGCTTTCCTCTCTCCTGCACTGGATATTTAAGGTAACGGATCCTTCCTTGGTGTACTTGATAGCATTGTTAAGTACATTTATAAGTATCTGCTTTATCCTGACTTCATCACCAAAGAGTTCTCCCGGAAGGTCGGGAGCCACATCGATCTTAAACTCAAGGCCTTTATCCTTGGCACGGATTCAGAGCATTCCAACGATATCCGAGAGCATATCTCCCGTTTTGTATGTCACCGGATTCAGTTGCATCTGACCGGAATCCAGCTTGGACATGTCAAGGATATCATTGATCAAATGAAGGAGCATATTACCGGCTGATCTGATATTGGCTGCATCCTCGTTGATCTCATCTGAAACATTTTCACGCAGGATCATTTCATTAAGACCAATGATGGTATTGATAGGTGTGCGGATCTCATGGCTCATGGATGAGAAGAAACGATTCTGAGCAGCATTAAGCTTTTCGATCTCCTCCTTCTGCCTGTTAGACTCCAATATCCTGTCGTACGTACTGTATTTGACGTACATTATGATGATACTCAGGATCACCCAGATGATCATGTAAATGACATAATACTTTACCGCTCCGTATTTTACATGATCCTTCATGGCAAGCGTTATGTAATAATACAGTACTGTGCCGTTGGACAGAAGAAACATAGTCAGATATACTGCCAAGGGCATGTACAAAAGCAGCGGCATTATAAGTGACATAACGATGATCAGCGTCGTGTCCATAACGCCGGATCTTATGGAGTCAAGTACGGTAACGACGATGGACAGACCCAGGATGAAAAAAGTATTTAGAATATTAGCGTATTTAAGGATCTTATACCGTCTGTCAATATCCCTCATGACATAGAAACATGCAACGGAGAATGATGCAGTAGCCACGCCTGAGATACCGTAAGCAAGTCTGGACAATGCAACCAATCTTCCGTAATCCGCCGCAAAAACAAAAGTATATATCATGTGGAAGACTTCATATATGGTGATCGCTACAAAAAACCAGAAATCAACCTTTACCGCAGCCTGATATACATGTTTTTCCGTCTCGGGATTTCGTTCAAAGTATTTTCTCATGACCTAGACCTCCTCCGGCAAGAACTCCAAAACATCGTCATTGCCGTCCCCCGTATCCTCATCTCCTTCGACTGCTTCAGTCCCGGCTGCTTCTTCGTAAGCCCTGGAAATTCCCGCAACCAACCGTTTATATTCGGTCATTGCCGTCTCATGATTTATCCGGATAAACTCCTCATCCTCGTCTTTGGCTGCATCTTCCAATGCTTTGGCAAGTTCACCTAACTTGGTGGCACCGATCATCTTGGAGGTACTCTTTAAGGCATGAACCATTATCCTGTAATTGGCGTAATCCTTATTGGAACAGAAGTCCGAGGCTTCCTTTCCTTTCTTGTCAGAGTCTTTTACGTACTCCAAAAGGAGCTGCTTGTAGAAATCCTCGTCTTCCTGGCAATAATGCATGCCTTTCCGAGTATCGATACCTAAAGCCGCCAATTGTTCTAAGGGAGTATATGTCTCGTCAGCTACCGTCTCCTGCAAAGCTACAGGCTCCGTTTCCGCAACTGTTGCTACAGATTCAAAAGTCTCATCTTCAGTTTCATAAACATCAATGCAAAGTTCATTAGGCAGTACTTTACGAAGAACACGCTCTAATTCCGAAAGCTCTATAGGCTTACTGATAAAGCCGTCAAAGCCTTCTCTTAAAAACATTTCCTTAGCCGTGCTAACAGCGTTAGCCGTCAAGGCGACTATGGGTATCTCCCTATGCCTTCTTGTGAGAACGTTTCTTATTCGTTTCATTGCCTCGATACCATCCATCTCGGGCATCATATGGTCCATAAAGATGATATCGTAATCTCCGGTCTCACACATGGAGATAGACTCTTTTCCGGAATCTGCCGTAAATACCTCCATACCGTAGCGTTTGAAAATTGTCTTTGCCACCATATGGTTCATTGGCTCATCATCTACTACAAGGGCTTTTACGCCTTTGCACATGAGTTTTCCCACTCTGTTCTCTCCCACAGAAGGGTCCTGATTGAGCAGGGTAACCACAGGAAAACAATAGAAGGGCTTTGGCAATATCCTGACTTTTGACCCAGGCGGCCGTTTGAAATCAGGATTGGCGATAACTGCCACAACCATCTTCTTCGCCAAGCTTTCTATAAGCTCCACGTCCTCAAAGTACTCTTCTTCACCTACAAAAAGATGGGTAAGCTCCATGTTATTCGTTAATTCACGAAGTTTTTCCGGCGTCTCAACCCAACGCATAACAACCCCAAGTCCCTGAACGATATGTTTCACCATAATGTTGTAGAACTCGCGAACCTGCAGGTTAGGGAATTTGCTAAAATGCAAAAATGCTCCGATACTGAAACTGTTTTTTGTACTAAGAGACATGCACTTGGATGCATCTATAACTTCCTGAGGAATGGAAACCTTTACTTTGGTCCCTTTTCCAGGCTCGGAGTTTATGATCATAAAACCACCCATAGCCTTAACAAATCCCAAGACAATGGCCATTCCAAGTCCGAGACCGCTTGTGGATCTGGTTCTCCCCGAATCTCCCTGATAGAAGTGCTCAAAGATATGTTCCCGCTCCTCACGACTCATACCTATACCTGTATCTTCCACTTCAATACAAAGGTTGATACCGTAATCCTGAGTAATGGAATAAATATGAACGTATACACCACCCTCTTTTGTGTACTTCAATCCATTGGAAATAAGGTGCCATAGGATCTTTTTCAATTTGGGAACATCGGTAGCCATCATGTCCGGACATCCTGCGTCCACATCCACAATAAGTTCCAGATGCTCCGGTTTGATATAGGCCATCTCAGTAACTACATCATTTATGACAGAAGAAAGCATGTACTGCTCTACATTAACAGCCAGCTTTTTCATGTCTATCTCAGAATAATCCAGAATGTCACTTATCTGCTCGGCAACACGTTTACCCGCATCCTTAACGGAGATAAGATCCTTCTGGATATCCGGGTTATCTTCTTTTTCTATACAAACATCGGTAAGACCGATAACGGCGTTTATCGGTGTTCTGATCTCGTGTGAAACATTTGCAAGGAAATCATTAAGACGGGTAGTAGCCCCCTGGAGGATCTCAATCTCATCTTTGGAACGACCAAGGATCTCTGCCCATTTTCTGATAATGGTCCTGGCGATCCAGCCCGCCAGAAGGATAAGGAAGACATGAAGCATTGTTCTGGATATAACCAGACTGTCAAAAGTGTAGCCCTGCCGCCACATAGCTACCACATCATAAGCAATAATAAGGTAATAGGTCACCTGCCAAAGATTAATAAGGGCTTTTATTCCAGTCATGGTAGACAAAATGATACAGATGATGATCACTCCTACCAGGTCATATGTACTGGTAAGATGAATGCCGTAAAAAACTGCCGTGAACATCATCAAAATAGAATACACCCAAAGCCGCTGGTAGGACGTCAATATATCCCGGAGCTGAATAAACCAACTTCCGATAACTGCGATAGCTATAATAAACAACATCCAGGTTTCCCAGCCCATAACGAAAGATTCAGCGATCAGTATTACGGAAAACAAAGAAAATGATGTAAGGATCATCAGATGAGATGTTTTAAAGATCGAGTTTTCTCCTAAATTATCGTTCATCAGTCGTACTCCCTATTATTGTAGTATCTGTTTTCTTTTACCTGCTCAAGATGCACACAACCTCTGTATTTCCCGTTCTGGGAAACATATCCACAGCTTCCATGCTCTTCACGCTGTATCCGGCTTCCAGGAAAACAGGCAGATCTCTGGCCAATGAGGTTGCCTTACAGGAAATGTAGATGATATCGTCAACTCCGTAGGACAGGATCTTAGGCAATGCCTTGGGATGAACACCGTCCCTTGGGGGATCGAGTATGATTATGTCCGGTTTCGTACTTAGATCATCAAGTACCTTCAGAACATCACCGGCAATGAAACTGCAGTTTGAAAGTCCGTTGGTAGCAGCATTTTCCGTAGCCGCACGGACTGCCTCCTCTACTATCTCCACTCCAACAACTGATCCCGCAACAGGAGCGATCATCTGGGCTATAGTTCCGGTACCGCTGTAAAGATCGTAAATAAGGCCACCCGAAAGCCCCTTGTCCGAAACCATACTTGTGATAGCTTTTCTTACCCTGTCATAGAGGACACCTGCACCTATACTGTTGGTCTGGAAAAACGAAAAGGTTGTAACCTTAAAAGAAAGCCCCAGGACTTCTTCCGTGATATAGTCCCTGCCTCTGAGGATATGTGTTCCCTCATCGGAAACCACATCTCCTTCTCTGTCATTAACAGTATGGAGCACTCCGGCTATCTCTCCCTCTATGGCAAGAGACATGATCATATCCGTATAATCCGAAAGAAGCCTCTCCTCACCCTCCTCAATATCGGATGACGTAACAAGATCCACCAGAAGCTCTCCGGTGGACTCACTCCTTCTTACAAGAAGGTGTCTAAGATATCCCTCGTGTGCTCTTTTATGGTAATATGAGATGCCTCTCGCCCTGAAGAAATCCAGTGTAGATGATCTGATAAGATCCATATCCGGATGTACAAGACAGCATCCTTCACAGCTTACGATATCGTAAAAACTCCCTCTTCTGTGAAGCCCCAGCTCCAAGGGGCCGCCCTGCACGGCATCTCCGAATGAATACTCCATCTTGTTTCTGTATGAATTCTCAACCGGAGACGGTACCATCTCTTTAAACAGCCTGTCAAAGTCCAGTATCGGACCAAATAGTCGCCTAAGCTGATCCCTCTTGATCTCAAGTTCCCTCTCGTAAGAGATGTTTCTGTACATACAGCTTCCGCATGAAGGCATGCCATCTACAGTAGTTGTTGCAAGTCCATAATGTCTGCAATCGGACTTGATCGCATCCTTTGGTTCCTCTTCTACAGCAACAAGATCACCTCTCCATATATCATTTCTTTTCTTCGATAATCTAACGGAAACACGCTGCCCCGGAACAACATTTTTAACCCGGATCAGAGCCTCCTCTGTCTCGATCACGCCGATATTCGGAAAGGTGCTGTACCCTACCGTTCCTGAAACTATCTCTTTTTTCTTCATACAAAACCCTGATATCACAAAGAAAAACCCCGCCAAAGCGGCGGGGTCTTGTAAACCGATACTTACGCCTTCTCCTCGAAAAGATCCTCATCATCGTCATCAAAGGCATCATCAAAATCATCATCAAACTCGTCTTCGTAGTCCGGTGTAAAATACTTATAAAGTGCAAATGCGATACCTGCAATAGCTGCGCAGACACCTATAACAACCAAAACTTTTTTAATGAACTTCTTCAAATCCAACCCCTCCTTCTTTGTGTCTATAGCCTTTTTCAGCTCCTGTACCTGACGCTTTGTCAGGCTTGAGACCACTGAACCGGTATGATTAGCAAGCTTCTTGACCTTGGAAAAATCAAGGATCGCTGCAATATCATCTAATGTCAATCCACTAAGGTCCATAAATTGCTCCTTTCCCGTGTGACCGGGGAAATTCCCCTAATTCATGTACGAGGTAAATTATAACATACCTGTTTTGAAATGGATAGCGTTTTCTACACGTATCTTGCAAAAAGTATGAGCATGGATGTAACCATAACAATAATGGTTGCGGGTATTGCTACCTTGCAGTACTTGCCCCAGCCGATGATGTGTCCGTTCTTAGCTGCAACGGAGATGCCGACTACATTGGCAGATGCACCGATAGGTGTCGCACTTCCGCCCACGTCAGTACCCATGGCAAGGGTCCAGGCAAGAGTCTCCACAGGGATACCCTGAGCCGCTGCCAGAGCCTTGATAACAGGCACCATGGTAGCCGCAAAAGGAATATTATCCACAATAGCACTGGCAATAGCTGAAAGCCAGAGAATGATAGCTATCATAACATGGAGATTGCCTCCACTTATAGTTCCGATGAAGTTTGCAAGAAGCTTAAGGATTCCCGTAAGTTCCAGACCACTGACTACCACAAACAATCCCATGAAGAAAAGCAACGTCCTGTAGTCAACCTTTTTGAGGAGTTCTATAGAATCCCTGCCGTTTGCAATAAGTGTTGCAACAGCTGCAAAAACACCTATAGACGCAACGGTAAGCCCTGTCTGGGCATGGGTTACAAGAAGGATCGCAGCGCATCCGAAGATAGCACTTGAAATATAAAAATCCTTTTTGTTCTTGATAGCAGACTCCGGTGTAGGAAGAGCCGCGATGGCCTCCTCGGTAATGTGCTCTGCATTCAAAGTCTTTCTGAATACCAGATAGTAATATATCAGAATGAAAAACAGTGATACAAACGCTATGAGTCCGGTGTGTAAAAGGAAATCAAAGAACGAATATCCAAGGGAAGTACCAATGATGATATTGGGCGGATCTCCGCACATTGTAGCACTTCCGCCCAGATTCGCACAGAAGATCTCCGAAACGATCATGGGAACCGGATCAAGCTTCAATAATTTTCCAAGCTCGACGGTAACCGCCGCCAGGAAAAGGATAACCGTGATACTGTCAATGAACATGGCCAGAACAAAAGACATGACCATGAAGGAAAGAAGAAGCGGTACCGGCTTATACTTAACAAGCTTGGCGATATTCATGCACAGCCATGTGAAGAATCCGGACTTTGCAAGTCCCTCTACCATGACCATCATACCACCTATAAATGTAATAGTTGCCCAGTTGATGCCGGCAGAATCAGCCCCCTCAACATGGGTTACCCAAAAGCTGGGATGAATGAAGGCAGTAAGATTCAGTGATTCCCAGATAGCCTCAGGAGATCTCATAAGAAGTCCGAAGGTAACAATAAGTGTCAGTGCACCCGCAATGAGTGTAACGTACTCTCTGGGTATTGTATCCATAACAACAAGTACGAACATCACAAGAAAGATCACAAGTGCAACTATCTGTGTTACTGACATTTAAATGCCTCCCTTCTTTTCTCAACATAAGAAAGGAGCATATCAGTAGTTCCTTCTATACCAAGACGGCTGGCGTTGACACAAAGATCATATGTAGACGCCTGGCCCCACATCCTGTCTGAATAAGTGTTGTGATATTTGGCACGTGACTTATCATGACGGGCCATCTTACTGCGGGCTTCCATCTCTGTCTTGCCCTCTCTGTCCATAACACGGGCTACCTTGTCTGTTTCCTCAGCCGTAACAAAAATGGAAACATGATTGGGATAATCCCTGAAAAGCCACTCTCCGCAGCGTCCCACAAGTACCATAGACTCACCCTTATCAGCCAAGTCCCTCAGGTACTCAAACTGAAGTTTAGCAAGATTCTCCTCAGGTGAACTGGAATGTCCCCTGACTCTCCTGCTAAGAAAAGGTATTGCAAGCTTCTCATCATAATGAGCAAGCTCAGAAATCTTTTTTTCATCCCCTTCAAACATCTCGTCCAAAAGCTTACGGACACAGTACCTGATGCCCATACGCTCGGCCATAGCCTTGGCGATAACATGTCCACCGCTGCCGAACTCACGGCCGACAGTGATTAAAATCTGATCGTCCAAAACCCACGCCTCCTTAAAAGTAAAATAAACAAACTCAGAGTTACTGAACTATAATACTATTTTGATACGGTTAATTCAAGGGAATTTTTGCCATAGATTTGCCTCAGATGCACTCAAAAAAATGCAAAAAGATGAAACCAAAACAGTATATCATTCATCTAATATATGTAGTAGCAAAATCATGAAAGGACCTATTATGAACACAATATCTATGGTTAGACGACTTATCGGACCTGCGTTGGTCCTCGTTCTTCTCAGCGGACTTATTGTCCCCCATATCACAGCACATGCCGAGGGCTCTGATACAGACCCCTCTTTGACAACAGAGACCTCTTCAGAAGAGACCGTTGTTCCTGCCGTGTCATTCCTTAATGCACCCACCGGTCTTACCACTACTGCCAAAAACGGCAACAAGATCCGTCTCCAGTGGGATCCCGTGGAGGGGGCTGCCACCTACGTTATTTATGAGGCAGAGTATGATCCCGATCTGGGCGAACCCATTACCGAAGACGACTTTTATGAGCTTGACGAGACCAAAAAGACTGCATACAACTCCACAGATCTGACAGGAGGCTGCTTCTATACCTATCGCGTTGCAGCCGTTGACGCTACCGGAACCGTAATGAGCGAATATACCGAGAGTCAGCCTACCGAGTCATATCGCTTCAAGTTAGCCACACCCTATGCCACCATGCATCTTGGCAAGTCTGTGACTGTATCTCCCATCAAGGAGGGCACGGGTACCGTCACCTGGACATCTGATGACACCTCCATCGCAACTGTAACCAAAAAGGGCAAGATCACAGGCAAAGCCCTAGGTTCCACCACTGTCAGAGCCACCTTCAGAGACGTGAGCATCGATATCAACGTAACCGTAACCGATCTTGCTATAGACGTATCCCATTATCAGGGCAAGATAAACTGGGACGGAGTACGAACTTCCGGAGTATCCGTGGCCATGTTTAAAGCTACCGAGGGCACCGCAATCATTGATTCTACCTTTAATTACAACTATTCAAACGCAAGACGCGCAGGTATCAAGGTTGGATGCTACAGCTTCTCTCATGCTACTACTGTTGCTCAGGCAAAAAAAGAAGCCAAGTATGTACTTAAGCTTCTTAAGGGAAGACCCCTTGATTATCCTATCTGCATGGATTTTGAAAGTCTAAATGTAATAAACAAGACCACTCCGGCTAAACGCATGAAAATTATACTTGCATATAAGAAAGTTATCGAGAACGCCGGATACACCTTCGCACTCTATACAGGTTCCGCCTGGATCAATAAGTATCTGATCCCTGCTCAGCTTGAGGGCGTTAATCTCTGGCTGGCACGCTACAATGGAGGCAAGACCTACTGCGAATATACCGGCCCCGGAAATATCATTATGTGGCAGTATGGACCGGAGAAGATCACGGGCATATCAGGCAACACGGATGGAAATCATTTGTATAATGTACCTTTGATCAAATAGCCCTATCACGAATTATCTTTCCGGTAGTGAAGATACATATGCGTTATTTCTATACTTAAGGAAACGCTGATTTAATCAGTGTTTCCTTAAATCCAAAACCGTGGATATAGTACCCTTGGCGACTCGCTCCCGCTCCTTGTTTGTTGGTCACGTTACGTAAGGTGCCACTTCGTGCCACCTAAGTAACGACCACAAACGAGGGTCGCTACGGATACTATATCCACGGTTTTTATATACGCTGCGTATAATATAATGCCAAATACAAGCCATTGTAGTGTAAGTTTGCGCGGCATGAAAATCAATCCTTTTATTCGCATCTTTTCGGTTCCATTAATCTGCGAAATCACTACAAGATATAGCTTGAATTCATCAGCCGTGTAGCGGAAGATACCCCGCGTGATTATAATTCATAGTAAATAAAAACCGCGAATATAGTATCCGTAGCGACCCTCGTTTTTGGTCGTTACTTATGCGGCGTACTTTGCCGCATTATGTAACGTGACCAAAAAACAAGGAGCGAAAGCGTGTCGCCGAGGGTACTATATTCGCGGTTTTGGCTTTAAGCTTAATTATTAATTCACGCCGGTGTTTCTTCCACTACCGGCTCCTGGAGCTTATCTTTGTAGTGATGAGCCTCTTCAAGCATCATATCCTTTACCTTCATCAGTCTTACCTGCGAAGATCTCTCATTCTCATCAAGCTTCATGGTAATATACTTGATATTATCCTGAGCTCTCGGGATCATGACATGTTCCAGAGCGTTAACACGACGTCTGGTCTTTTCAATCTCCGCTGCCATAAGCTGACAAGACTTTTCACTCTCTGCAAGCTCAAGCATCTTTGGAAGAAGCTCTGCAAGTGAATGCACCGCATCATCCAGGTCACTGCTGGTAAAAGCGAGACCATATGAATAGATGTCGTTGGGATCACTTGTACGCATCTTGCTCTCAAAAACAGGAATATCAACACTCATGACATTCTTCTCGGATACCTCAAGAGTAACCTCCTGCTTAGGTGCCATGAAAGCAACCGAAACTGCTTCCTTGCTCATGAGCGAACCTGCAAGGACGAAGTTTTTGTTGGCCTCCATAATTCCGGCCTCAACTTCCTCACGAAGACGCTTATTCTCACGAACCAGGTCCAGAAACTGACGCATCAACTCATCACGCTTATCCTTGAGGAGCTTATGGCCCTTTTTAGCCGTCATCAGCTTCTTTTTCTGACGCGTAAGCTCCATTCGGGTAGGATTAACATTAGATTGTGCCATATGCTTTCCTCCTACTTAGCGTCGTAGTACTTATCAAGATACTCATCCTTGATTCTCTTAAGCTCGGATCTGGGAAGGATACGAAGAAGTTCCCAACCAATGGCAAGGGTTTCCTCGATATCTCTGTTCTCACGATATCCCTGATTGATGTAACGCTCCTCAAACTCATCCGCAAACTTTGCGTAAAGCTTGTCGATCTCGGTAAGCGCTGCCTCACCCAGGATGATCATCAGCTCTTTAGCCTCCTTACCACGTGCGTAAGCGGCAAACAGCTGGTTCATAGTATTGGCATGATCTGCACGGGTCTTGCCTTCACCGATACCTTTGTCCTTCAGACGTGAGAGTGAAGGAAGAACGTCAATGGGCGGCTTGAGTCCCTTCTGATAAAGCTCTCTTGAAAGGATGATCTGTCCCTCTGTGATGTATCCCGTAAGGTCGGGGATGGGATGTGTTTTATCATCCTCGGGCATGGACAGGATCGGGATAAGGGTAATGGATCCCTTCTTTCCCTTCTGACGTCCTGCTCTCTCAGAAAGAGTAGCAAGGTCGGTGTACATG
>JAEEGL010463705.1_pt1 | contig 26323 bp, 26 predicted proteins | sample 9134231 | NCBI WGS metagenome assembly JAEEGL01 (sample SAMN16246548, study PRJNA631951) | gut metagenome | biome: gut microbiome; feature: rumen; material: fiber-attached | host: Bos | place: Iran: Karaj | collected 2018-10
AGATGTCCGTACAGCGTGAGGTGAAAGCAAAGATACACCAGTACAGCGGGAAATTCGCCATCACCGACAAGACATATGTGATACACTCCACCGCAGAGGCTCAGCGCTTTGCCAAGGGGTATGCCGCAAAGCAGGGGCATACGGGCAGCAAGTATCTCACACAGCTGCTCGAGCTTGACGAGGAATTCTTCCGCAGCAACGTGGTGCTTTACACCGAGTACAGCGGCAAGGAAGGCGACAAGTTCACCGCAGGCAAGACATACTATGACAGCGAGCACAACACCTATACCACCGAGATAGGCGTGGCACAGGGCAAGGGCGGCAATACCGGATATATACTCCTTGTGGAGATAGAGAAGCCCGGCGGTGCATCCCCCGTAGTGCCCATAGGAAAAGTAAAGTATAACTGATCCAACATATCCGGCACAGGATGCTGATATATCGGATAAAAGCGAACGAGCCGCAAGCGAAGTCGATCTGAAGGCAAATATCAGCGAGATCGCGGCGGGTCGTACCCGCTATGCCTGCTCGGTATATTATCAAACGACAGTGACCGGGTCGCTGATCAACGGTCTCGCAGGCAAGTATCAACGACCTCGCTGCAGGCCGTGCCTGCCCCGCTATTAGTGAATATGTACAATTTTATTGGTGTAATAGCAACTTTTATAACAAAAATCAGGTTATATTTTAATTATTTGTGTAATTGCTCTTGACAAAAACAGTAAAATAAGATAGAATTGACGATAGACACGACTGCGGAGATGTATATGGATAAGGATATCTATTCAAGCTTCACCGATGAGGAGCTCGCAGAGATGGTGCGTTCGGAAGGACACCGCAGACGCACACTGATACTTGCGGAGCTGTTCTCAAGGTATTTCGGCTTTCTCAAAAGCCGCACTGCTCAGCTTTGCGACGATCCCGGCGAGTACGAGGATCTGCTGCACGAGGGCATGGCGGGCTTTATCAAGGCGGTTGACAGCTTTGATGCCGGCGAGGAGAAGCGCAGATTTTTCCCGTTCATGTACGCATGTGTTTCCAACCGCATCACCGATGCGCTCAGACGGCGCAGGGATGACTGCGAGGAAGCGGAGGCAGGCGAGGAGATGTCCCCGGAGATGCGCTTTATCATCAGGGAGATGATAGAGGATGCGCTCTCGATGCTCTCCCCTTTAGAGGCGGAGGTGCTGCTGCTCAGATATGCGGGGCACAGCTACAGCGAGGCGGGTGACAAGCTCAGCGTGTCGGAAAAGGCAGCGGAGAATGCTGCGGCGAGGGCTCATCACAAGCTCAGGCTGCGCAGGATCTCATAGGATATACGCCCGAGAGGGCTGTATACAGACCTAAGGACTATCTCAAGCATCATCTCATTCGGTGTGGAATAAGTCCTCAAGTCCATATTTTATTTAAGCGAGGTAAAGATCATGTTTCAGGACAAGACGTTAGTCTGCAAGGACTGCGGAGAGGAATTCATTTTCACCGCCGGTGAGCAGGAGTTCTATGCTGAGAAGGGCTTCGAGAACGAGCCCCAGAGATGTAAGAACTGCCGTCAGGCACGCAAGACCAGAAAGGCTGAGAGGGAAATGTTCGAGGGCGTTTGCGCAGAGTGCGGCGGCGTTGCAAGAGTTCCCTTCACTCCCAGAGAGGGCCAGCCCATCTACTGCAGCGAGTGCTTTGCAAAGCAGAGAGCTTAAAATGAATGACCGCTCCCGTGAAAACGGGGGCGGATTTTTTGCAGGCACAGCCTGCAAAAAACGATGCGCAGCGGAAAAGTATTGTATGTGAGGACGGTTAAATTTGCTTCGCAATAATTAGATAGCACAAAAGTTTGAGCGGTAGGGTCAACTTGCGACTTTTGAACGGTAGCCTGTTGTCGGGACATACTCATTTGTCTTGGGTCAAAGGGGATGAAACGCCGGCAAACGAATACACATCTATGCTGTTGGATTAATTTGAGTACGTTCGCCTCAGTTTCTCCCCTTTGTATCCCCTTTTCCCCGCAATATATTAGTTTTGTTCCATCTCGGACACCGTTTATAAGCCACCTTAATGTATTTGAATGGCTAATGATGCACTTTTTTGATACTATTAGTTTATGCTTCTGTTGATAGGTTTACTTGCCTTACTCCGCTCATAAGCCACCTTGACAAGACAACACAATATTCGTTTGCACGGGAGGATGAGCTTATGCATAAAGTCAGATTTTGCAGACGACCCGAACAAGAGGGCGATAAAGACGCAGAGATAAGGAGAAAAAATCGGCAGGAGGAGGGAGAAGGAAGGAGAGCGCGAGGGGAGACCTTGAGGGAGGAGGATGCCGATTTTTTGTCGGATTTTAGTTTTCCTCCTCCCTCATTGGTTTCCCCTCGTTCCCAAGACAAATTAATAAGTCCCTACAATAGGCTACCGTTGAAACGGACAAATATACCCTATCGCACAAACACCCGTGCTATCCTATACTCCGAGGATAGTACGATGGATTTGTCGCAAATACGTATCGGGTAACAGTCGCCTTTGGCGACCGGGTGGGTGCAGGCTCAGCCTGCTAAAAAAGGGCTTGATTTTTTCTGATGATATGGTATAATGGTATATATTAATATAAGCGAGGTATCTTTATGCTCGATATAAAATTTTTAAGAGAGAATCCGGAAATAGTAAAGGAAAACATCAAGAAGAAATTCCAGGACGATAAGCTCCCGCTTGTCGATGAAGTGATAGAGCTCGACCGTCAGGCAAGAGCCACTCAGCAGGAGGCAGACGATCTCCGCGCAAAGAGGAACAAGCTGTCCAAGCAGATAGGCGGCCTTATGGCAAAGGGACAGAAGGAAGAGGCCGAGGCCGTAAAGGCACAGGTAGTAGAGTTCGGCGAGAGGCTCGATGCGCTTGAAGCACAGGAGCCCGTGCTTGCTGCAAAAATAAAGAAGATAATGATGACCATACCCAACATCATCGACCCTTCGGTTCCCGTGGGCAAGGATGACAGCGAGAATGTGGAGATAGAGAAGTTCGGCGAGCCCGTAGTGCCCGATTTCGAGATACCTCATCATATAGATATAATGGAAAGGCTCAACGGTGTTGATCTTGACAGCGCAAGAAAGACATCCGGCTATGGCTTCTATTATCTCAAGGGAGATATAGCAAGGCTCCATTCCGCAGTGCTTTCCTATGCGAGAGACTTCATGATAGACAGGGGCTTTACCTACTATATCCCTCCCTATATGATAAGATCAAGCGTAGTTACAGGCGTAATGAGCTTTGACGATATGGCGAACATGATGTATAAGATAGAGGGCGAGGATCTTTATCTTATAGGTACATCCGAGCATTCCATGATAGGCAAGTTCATCGACTCCATCCTCACCGAGGATCAGCTCCCCCAGACGCTCACCAGCTATTCTCCCTGCTTCCGCAAGGAGGTAGGCTCCAAAGGCATCGAGGAGAGAGGCGTATACCGCATACACCAGTTCGAGAAGCAGGAAATGGTGGTTATATGCAAGCCCGAGGAGAGCATGGAGTGGTACGACAGGCTGTGGAAGAACTCCGTTGATTTCTTCCGTTCGCTCGATATCCCTGTAAGGACGCTCGAGTGCTGCTCCGGCGACCTTGCAGACCTCAAGGTCAAGAGCTGCGACGTGGAAGCATGGTCTCCCAGACAGAAGAAGTACTTCGAGGTAGGCTCCTGCTCCAACCTCGGCGACGCTCAGTCAAGAAGGATGCAGATAAGAGTAAGGGGCGAGGACGGCAGGAAGTATCTGCCCCATACCCTCAACAACACCGTCGTTGCACCTCCGAGAATGCTCATCGCATTCCTTGAGAACAACCTCAACGCAGACGGCACCGTAAGGATACCCGAGCCTCTCAGGATGTATATGGGCGGAAAAGAGATCATCGGCTGATATAATACGTATAGATATATAACTATATAAATAGTTTACCCCCTTGTACTGTTCGTTTCACAGTACAAGGGGGCTTTGTGTATGCCGTTATTCTGTGGGCAGCATTGAATACAATATCTGATACAGCTGATAAAGCGGGATATCATCATCGGGCAGCGGCTCCTGTCTGCCGAATACTGTGGCCGATCTTTTTCCTCCGGCATCCGTGAGAATGACCTCGCTGCCGTTGGTGAGATATATCGTCAGGGTCACGCGGTATTCCGAGCCGCTGCGGGTCGTCCTGTAATTCCGCTTTATTTCAAGGTCGCATATATCATCTATGGCGATGCTCTTCGCGATGAAAAGCGGCTTTATGATGAGCTGACGACCTTCGATGCGCACTGTCGTGCCGACGCCTTTTTCAAGTACATACAGGAAAAGACAGGCGGTCATGAGCGACATATCCCCGATGATCACTGATTTGGGCACTCCCGGAAATATAAACATGATCAGCATCAGTATGACCATTGCTATGACAGCGATCATCACAAGTATGATATTCTCGTGCTTTATCCTGAAAGTCATAATATCCCTCTTTGTTATGTTAATGCATCCCCGCTGCAACGGTATAATGTATTTTTTTGCGGCATTCGTCGGTATGCTTCATAAGGAACTCACCGTGTCCGTAACCCGGCATGATCTCTTCCTCAAAGTTCTGCAGGTATTGCTTTAGCTCCTTGTGCGATCTCAGAGCATATGGCTCCTTGCTGCCGCACCACAGACAGACCTTTGTTTTGCTGCGGGATATTTCGGGACGGGTGCGGTAGGTATAGTTCTCAAGGAAATTGCGCTTCAGCGATTCGTCCGAACACCCCATATAAAGCGAGTCCATCATTCCGAGGTCCTCTTCCTTAAGCCCCATGAGCTTCATCATGAGCATAATGAGCGGCGGGAATCTGCCTGTGTTCTTGAATTTCAGAAACATTTTATAAGTGATCTTTCCCGCTGTTTTCCCCTGATGAGCGACATAGCAGCCGTCCATAATAGCGGTATCAATGACGATATTATTGCGTGTGAGCAGCTCGGTCAGCATAAGCCCGCCCTGAGAAGCACCGTAAGCCCCGCATACTCTGCCGCCGTGATTAGCCTTGATGTATTCCTCTATCTGCCGTGCCTGATCGGCAAATGTCGTAAAATCTTTGCTGCCGTCGTAAAATCCGTCCTGTGCGGGTATGATAAGACGAAAATCGCTTTCCAATGCCCCGAGCAGTGTATACACGCTGCGCCAGTCCTGCATCATGCCGTGCAGCAGCAGTAATGCGGGGGCGTCTTCTCTTCCGTATTCATTAAACAGCATATGAGTCTCCTCTCAGTACAAAACGGGTACAGCCGATAAGCCATACCCGCATAAGTCGTACAGACAGACCCCCATGCATAGCTTACGGCAGAACCATAGTCACACATGAGTCTCGCAATTTAAAGCAAGCCAGACCAGAGGTCAGTATGTTGACTTGCTGCTCTTACAGAGTCTGCTACTCCCTCACAGCATTAACAGCAAACGACAGATAATTATCGTTAACTAAATTATAACACAAAGCATTCTTCCTGTCAATTAAAATTGGATTAGAATAGCAGGCTGAGCCTGCACCCAGTTCGTTGATGTATGCTTTCGGGTCGGTTTATTTTGCGGCTCGGTCACTGTTATGCCTGCGGATATTACACTAAGGTACGGCCGGCAGGCTGAGCCTGCACCCGGTTCGTTGATGTATGCCTGCGAATTGGTACAATTTGCGGCTCGGTCACTGTTATGCCTGTGGATATGGCACGGTCGGCAGCAATCTCACCGATGTATGCCTTCAGATCGGTCAATGTCATGACCGGATTTTTTCTCAAACCCCCTTGACAAACAGGGATAGATATGATATTATATATACAGTGACCACATGGTCACTGTAATTTGATGCACACGATGACCATGTGGTCACCGATAAAGGAGGCAGCTATGCCCACAAAGGTGTTCAACGAGCTTGACAGTGAAAAGAAAAGGCGCATCGCAGAAGCGGCTATGGAGGAGTTTGCCGCATACGGATATAACAACAGCTCCACCAACAGGATAGTAAAGGAATGCGGCATCAGCAAGGGCAGCCTGTTCAAATACTTCGAGAGCAAAATGGAGCTGTACTTCTATCTGACGGATATGGTCACCGCGGAAATGATGCGGGATATGTCGGGGCTCGCTTTGCCCGCGGATATATTCGCGCGGATAGAGGCATATGCCGCAGCGGAGATGTCGTGGTATATCGACCATCCCGCAGAGGGGCGGTTCATTATAGCGGCGGCACAGACACGCGGGGAGATGGGCGTGAAGCTCGCGGAGCGTTACGGCTCGCAGGGGGATGCGATATACGAGGCTCTGCTCGGGGGAGCGGATATGGATATACATCATGACCGACGCTGTGCGGCAGATGTGATAAAATGGGTGCTCGCAGGCTTCAAGGAGCAGTTCCTTGACACTATGCACGGCAGCACGGAGGAGCTCAAAGAGGAATACACCGCAAGGCTCTCGGTATACCTTGATATACTGAGAAGCGGCATATGAGAAAGGGATAATATGAAGAACGGATGTGTAAGCGTAAGCGGCACGGATATGTATTATGTCTCCTTCGGGAGCGGGAAACGGCAGTTCGTGGTATTGCCGGGGCTGTCCGACGGGCTTGCCACCGTAAAGGGCAAGGCTCTGCTGCTGTACCCGCCATACAAGAAGTTCACCCGTGACTTCACCGTGTATATGTTCAGCAGGAAGAACGTGATGCCCGAGGGCTATACCATCAGGGATATGGCAAGGGATCAGGTGAGCGCCATGCGCGCCCTCGGCATAGACAGGGCATCGGTGATGGGGGTGTCGCAGGGCGGCATGATAGCGCAGTATATAGCCGCAGACTTCCCGCAGGCAGTGGAGAGCCTCGTGCTTGCGGTGACTGCACCCTATGCAAATGATACGGTAAGGTCGGCAGTGGGCGGCTGGATAGATATGGCGAAGCGGGGCGATCATGCCGCGCTTATGGAGGATACCGCCGTGAAGATGTATACTAAGGCGTATCTTGAGCGGAATATGGGGATGCTCAGGTTCGCAGCGAAGTTCACCGGCCCCGCCGACTATACCCGCTTCTTCCGCAATGCATATGCCATTCTCGGGTTCGATGCGAGGGAGAGCCTGTCTGCCATAACCGCTCCCACATATATCATTGCCGGGGATGATGACAACACCGTGGGCAATGATGCGCCCTATGAATTGCACGACGGCATAGCGGGGAGCAAAATGCATATATATAAGGGTATGGGTCACAGTGCATTCGAGGAGGAAAAGGATTTCTATTCACGGGTGAGAGCCTTCCTGTCTGCGGGCAAAGCCCGCTGTTACCCGATATGAATTTGGGAGGACTTCGTTACACTATCCTCGGAGCACAGGTTAGATAACGGACGTATCAACACTTTCAACATATCTCAACACAGTGCTGTTTGTTCAATATTTCCCGAAAACCTATAATTTTGTGAGATTTTACGCCGATAGTGTCAAATTCACATAATTTGACAAAAAAATCTGCAAAAACTATTGACATCGGGGGAAAAAGGTTGTATAATCATCTTACAGTAGGTAATAGTCTGTGGAGGACTATCTTTATATAAGGAAGATCAGAAAGATCGGGGGAATATATATGAAAAGACGGCTGAGAGGTTTCACTCTCATAGAGCTTATCGTAGTTGTTGCGATAATAACTGTACTTGCTATGGTGATCGTACCGAGCACTATCTATCAGATACGTTCTGCCCGTGTGACAGAGGATAACGATCACGCACACGAGATATACAATGCCACTCAGAACTATCTCATTGAGCTCCAGAGAAAGGGTCTCAACCCGAGGACTTATTTTGCGGAGACCTCAGAGACCGACAGATATGCTTACTGGACATGGGATAATACGGGTCTGATAGGTGTTCCCGAGTATCAGGGATATACAAGGGATTCTCTCGGAGTCGGCAGTAATCCCAAGGCATTTGATACCACCGGCGGCTCACCGTCTTACGGATTCCAGCCCACCGGACTGGGTGCTGATACCGATGACAGCAAGCCGAGAGCATGTGCTCAGGGCATAAGAAAGCAGCTCTCCGGTTCTACCTCTTCTGCTGCAAACGGCAAGTATGACTGGTTTGAGGAAGGTTCTTGGGGCGTTGTAGTTGATATGGAGACCTACTCTTGTGTTTGTGCATATTACAATACACGCGGCGGAGGATCACCTCATGCAAACTCTCAGTGGTGGGGCATAGCGCTTGTTTGTCAGGATCCTTTTGAATCCGTTGATGAGCAGGTAAAGGCGATCGGCAATCAGAACGATCCCGGTCATGTGGATGTAAGAAAGAACTGCGGCCAGTATCCTATACCTCTGTATTGATAATGAAACTAATGCTCTTCCCGAAAGGGAAGAGCATTTTTATGCGTTATAGTCATTGAAAACTTTTGCGAGTTTTGGTGTAAGTTTTCAATTGAGCGCATCCTTGTCAAGCAGAAATTCCGTCAGACCTATATTGAGTATGCCGTTGTCATCATACCATCGTTTGCGGATATCCCTGCGGATGATGATCTTGGGGAAAGAGTCACCCGTAAGTGAGAAGGGTCTGAGCTCCTGCTCGGTCTTGCCTTCGTCCGGAAGTGCGAACGCTGACTGGATATATACTTTTTTGCCGCCCATTGATGCGACAAAATCTATTTCACGGGCAGTCCTTGAATAGCTGCCGCTCTCATTCCTGTCGTTTGAGTAAACGACGCCTATATCCACCGAATATCCGCGTATTATAAGTTCATTATATATAATATTCTCCATGATATGTGTCATTTCCTGCTGCCTGAAACCTATACGGGCATTTCTCAGGCCTATGTCCTCACAATAGAACTTATATGGATATTCAAAGTATCTGCGGCCTTTGACATCATATCGTCTTGCTTCACTGAACAGGAACGCATCTTCAAGATGGTCCAGGTATGAGGCTATGGTATTGAGGGCGACCTTTTCTCCCGTCCTTGAAAGTATGGTATCGGTGATCTTTTTGGGATTGGTGAGCGATCCTACAGAAGAACAGAGGAGATCGAGGAGCATACCGAGTATATCCTCACGTTCAAGCTTTTTGCGCTCCACGATATCCTTGATATATACCTCCGAGAAAAGTGAGGAGAGATATTTTGCCTTTGCCGTATCATCGGGGCGGGAGAGTATCAGGGGCATACCGCCGTAGAATGCGTATTCCTCAAACGCATCCTCCTTGTCGCCTCCGACTGCTAAGTAGTATTCCGCAAAGCTCAGCGGATGCACCCGTATCTCATCGGTGCGCCCGCGGAATTCTGTCAGGATATCTCTGGAAAGCATTCTGGAATTGCTCCCCGTCACATATATGTCAAGATCGGGCAGAGACCGCAGATCGTTAAGTGCATCGTAGAAGGTTATCTTCTTTCCTTCCGGATTGTAGGGGTTTTTTACCTCATCCGACATCTGGATCTCATCGGCAAAAAGGTAACATTTCCCACTCATTCCGCTGACTTTGCTGCGGACATATTCTGCAAGCACCAGAGGATCGCGGTATCTGATATCCTTAGTGAGATCGAGTTCTACGGATATTATATTATCTGGCGGAGTGCCCTGTCCGAGCAGATAGTTCTTGAAAAGGGTATTCAACAGATAGGATTTTCCGCAGCGGCGTATACCTGTGATCACCTTGATCTGTCCGTCATGCATATAATTTATCAGCTGCTGCAGGTAGCTGTCTCTTTTTATCTCCATATGACCACCTCGTTGAAAACTTTTGCGAGTTTTGGTGTTACTTTTCATTATACCATAATTTTGCGGAAAGTCAACAGCTTTCACACAGGAAATATAAGCAGGCTGAGCCTGCACCCACGGACACAGGAATTTGGCGTATCACTTGTATTTGTCTGCATAATATGCTATAATACAGAAAAACCTTATGAAAGGGCGCAGCGTTACAGTACAATGAATCCGAGACTTGATTATCTTAGGGAGAAGACCGCTCTGCTGACCACATCGCCGGGGGTATACCAGATGAAGGACGAGAGCGGCGGGATAATATACATCGGTAAGGCGAAGAACCTTCGCAACCGAGTGTCCTCCTATTTTGCGCGCACCCCCGACCATACACCCAAGGTAGCCGCAATGGTGGCGAATGTGTACGACTATGATTTCATCGTCACCAAGTCCGAATACGAGGCGCTGGTGCTCGAATGCTCCATGATAAAGCAGCACCGCCCCAAGTACAATATACTGCTCAAGGACGACAAGGGCTACAGCTACATACATATATCCGAGCCGCCCTATCCCCGCATCACGGGAGTGCTGCAGAAGCAGGAGAGCGGCACGCACATAGGCCCGTATACCTCCTCATTTGTGGCAAGGCGCACAGCGGATGAGGTGAACCGCGTATACAAGCTCCCCACCTGCAAGAAGGTCTTTCCCCGGGACATAGGCAAGACCCGCCCCTGTCTCAACTACCACATAGGTCAGTGCATGGGGGTATGCCGCGGGAAGATATCCGAGGAGGAATACAACGGCATCATCGCAGAGGCGGCGGACTATATCAGGAACGGCTCAGCGCAGTCGGTGGAGCGCATGACACAGAAGATGAACGAGTACGCCGAGGCGCTCGACTTCGAGCGTGCGGCGATGATGCGCGACCGCATAAATGCCGTGAAGCGTGCGGCAGACGGACAGACCATCATAGAGGAGGGGCTGCCCGATACGGATGCGGCTGCGATCGCAAGGATGGGCGGCGAGATATGTGCGGCGGTGATAATGTACCGCGGCGGCAGGCTTGCCGACCGTGCGGAATATTTCCTGGGCGAGGAATTTGCGGTGTCGGGCGAGGGACTGTCCTCTGTGGCGGAGGAATTCATCACGCAGTATTACGGCAGCGGCAGGGAGATACCCCGTACAGTGGTGATGTTCGATGAGCCCGAGGACAGGGAGAGCACAGAGAGGCTGCTCAGGGAGCGGTCGGGTCATGCGGTGGATGTGATAGTGCCGCAGAAGGGCAGATTCATGCGCCTTGCGGAGACCGCCCGCAGCAATGCGCAGGAGTACCTGTCCATCCGTGTGGGGCGCACATCGAAGGAGATAACAGCCCTTGAGGAGCTGACACAGCTTTTGGGTCTTGAAAAGCCGCCTGTATACATCGAGAGCTACGATATATCCAATCTCGGCTCGCAGGATATGGTGGCGGGCATGATCGTATTCGAGAACGGCAGACCCGCAAAGAAATACTACAAGCGCTTCTCCATAAAGGAGAATATCATACAGAACGACCTTGCCTGTATGCAGGAGGTGCTTCGCAGGCGCTTTACCCACTACCTTGACCCGGAGGAACAGGACGAGGGCTTCAGGCGGCTGCCCGACCTTATACTGCTTGACGGCGGCGAGGGACAGCTCAGCGCTGTGCGCGCCGTAATGGGCGAGATGGGTATATCCGTTAATATATTCGGCATGGTCAAGGACGGCAACCACCGCACCCGTGCCATCACATCCGACGGCGGCGAGATAAGCATATCACAGCGGCAGGCGGCGTTCCATCTGGTGACGCAGATACAGGACGAGGTACACCGCTACGCCATCACATACCAGCGCAAGCGCCATCGTGCAAGTACGCTCAGCGGCGGGCTCACCTCCATAAAGGGCGTAGGGCAAAAGAAGGCAGCCGCTCTCATGGGCGAATACAAGACCGTAGAACGGATCAAGGCCGCTGATACAGCGGACATAGCCGCAGTAATGCATGTGAGCGCGGAGACCGCAGAGATGGTCAAGGCATATATCATGGAAAATCTGTGATGCATAATGCATTATAAATTCTGTCGTAATTTGTGCATATTTACTACTATAAAAATCCGCTTTGTGTATAGACAAAAGCGGATTTTTAAGTTATAATAAATCTGTGTAACTGTTTTGTAATAACGATGGGAGAGATATATGAGAGTAATAACCGGAACAGCAAGAGGGAGAAAGCTTGCTGCACTCGAGGGCGACAGCGTTCGTCCCACTTCGGATATGGTCAAGGAGGCCATATTCTCGATAATACAGTTCGATATAGAGGGCGCTATGGTGCTCGATCTGTTCAGCGGCACAGGCCAGCTGGGCATAGAGGCTGTATCGAGAGGGGCAAAGGAATGCCGCTTCGTCGATCAGTCCGCCGAGTCGCTCAAATGCACCCGTGAGAATATCGCAGCCTGCGGTTTCGGCGGCAAATGCACCGTCACACAGGCGAATGCGATAGATTTTCTGCGTCAGGTGAGGCTCACCTTCGATATTGCCCTGCTCGATCCCCCGTACAACAAGGGGCTCATACCCGAGGCGCTGCCCTTGCTTGAGGTGCATATGTCCGACAGGGGCATAATCGTATGCGAGCATGAGAAGGAACTCGTACTCCCCGAGACCGTGGGCAGGATGATGCGAACCAAGGTCTATCGCTATGGCAAGATCGGCGTGACAGTATACAGGAACAGCATAGAAGAAGAATAATGCGGCAAGGCTACCGGATGTATCGCGCTGTACGTCCCGTATGATCCGCAGACTATGATACAGAGGTGTATGTATTGAAAACAGCAGTATGTCCCGGCAGCTTTGACCCTGTTACGGTGGGCCATCTCGATATAATAGAACGCGCCGCAGCCATATTTGACAAGGTGATCGTTCTTGTTGCGGTGAACCCGCAGAAGCAGCCCAGCTTTTCCCCGGAGGAGAGAGCGGATTTCATCCGCAGATGCACCTCACATCTTGACAATGTGAGCGTGGATATATGCGAGGGGCTGATAGTGGACTATGTGAAGAAGGTTGGTGCGGACACCGTGGTAAAGGGTCTGCGCGCTATGACCGATTTCGAGTATGAATTCCAGATGTCGCTCATCAACCGCACCATATCGGGCGGCGTGGAGACGGTATTCATGACGGCGGGCGCAGAGCATATGTACCTGTCATCCTCTGCCGTCAAGCAGGTGGCGTATTACGGCGGGGACATAAGCCCCTTCGTGCCCGCGGAGATACTCGACGACATAAACAGCAGGATACTCAGGAAGATATGAGCCGGCACAGTCCCGGTTCTGTACGGATGATACAAACATATTCAACACGGGTGATAGTACTGTAGCAGTATAAATCATCAAATCAGTGTTTCAGGAGGATACTTATGTCACAGGAACTTGTAAGATCGCTGCTTGAGCAGATGACGGATCTGCTGATGACCGCAAAGACCGCTCCCATCACCGGAAAGAAGCAGATCGACGGTGAGGTGATGCAGGATCTTATCGACAAGGCGATGATGAACCTGCCCGCAGAGATGAAGCAGGCAGAGCAGATAGTAGCCGACCGCAAGAGCATCGTTGACGACGGCAACCGCATGGCTGAGGAGATCATAACCCGTGCCGAGCAGAGAGCAAGGGAGCTGACTTCATCGGATACCATAACCAAGGCTGCCCAGCTCAAGGCGGAGGAGATCGAGAAGAAGGCAAATGAACAGGCCAAGGCTGTAAAGCAGGCTACGGATCAGTATATCATAAAGAACCTGACACGCACTGAGGAGATACTCACAGCCAACCTCCAGCAGATAATGCAGTCGATAGAGGCGGTAAAGCAGGCCAAGGCCGTAATACAGCCCGGTGACAAGGGGGGATTCTGATGGAGATAAGACGCATCCATATGGGGAAGGCCAAGTGTGCCGTTGATCTGGGCGACGGCTCGGAAAGAGGAGAGTACGTCAATCAGGATTATATACTGCACAAGCTGGGCAGGCCACACAGGAGCGTATCTCTGATGTACTGCTACTATCCCTTTGACAAGCAGTGGCCGCAGAGGATATCGGAAGCTATGAAGGACGCAGAGGTGTCCTTCCAGTGGGATTATCCCTATGACGACTATTTCACATACAAGGGCGGCATCGGCGGCAATACCGACGGTGAGCCCTTTGCACAGATGCGCGACATCCGCCGTCACGGGCAGGATGTGAACCTCACCCTCACCATAGACCCGAACTGCACCGATGAGCAGCTCATCGCCATAGCAAAGGATCTCAGACCCTACGGGCGCATGATGCTCCGCATAAACCATGAGGCTACGGGCAACTGGTTCTCCTTCACCAAGCGCGCTGCATACAAGGAGATAGGCGATTTCTTCGTGCGCTTCTCCAATATCATACATGAGTATGCACCGAACGTGAAGACGGTCATATGCATAGGCGGCATCGAGGATCTGAACAAGACCGAGATGGAGATGGAAGAGGAGTTCAAGGCCACCATACCCGCTGCGGATATATGGTCGGTGGACAAGTACATGGCGCTGCACTGGGGATGGCCGTATGACGTGGCAAAGGTAGGCGGCAGCACCCACGCAAGATACAGCGTGCGCGAGACATACGAAAAGACCAAGGCGAGCTACGAGCGCTTCAAGTTCTTAAACGGCGGCGTGGGCAAGCCTATGACTATGGCGGAATTCAATGCCGACGGCGATGTTACCGGCCCTTACGATCAGGCGGCAATGGTAAAGGAATTCTGCGATATACTCGTGAATGAGAAGGCGGAATGGTTCTCTGCATTCACGCTCTATCAGTTCCGCGACAGGGGCAGGCTCGGTCTTGAGATCGAAGACCCCAACTATCCCGACTGCGGCACAGAACAGCCGCTTATGAAGACATACCGCGAGATCATACACTCCGACTGGTTCATGCCGAGGATGGAGGTATCCGATGAGCTCACCCTCCCCGTGAAGCTGCGCTGGGGCGGTGCGGAGGATTCCGACGGCATAGCTTTACCGCTGCATCTGGAGGGACAGCCCCATTTCTGCGAGCTTTACTTCGAGGATGAGGGCAACTACATGATCGAGATAAACGGCAGATGGTTCTACAAGTCCCCCGACACGAAGGTAGTAGACCTTATGGAGGCATTCTTCGAGTCTCCCGTTGACGGCGAAAAGGACATCACGCTCAAGATATTTGCGCCTCCTGCTGCGGGTGTAAACGATCCCACACAGGGAGCGGGCTGGGATACGGACTATTTCTTCACTATGGAGAAGCTGCCGCAGCTGCGCATAGAATACACGCCCGTTGTATCCGGCTGAGGTCGGCACGGCCGGCAGCGATTTCGTTGATTTTTGCCTGCTGAACCTACTTTTTGCGGCTCGGTAACTTTAATTTTGAGCCGAGAAGACAGGCAAGGCGGCACGGCGGGTCGGCAAAGCCGACAGTTACCTAATACGTATGAGTGGACATTATATCCTATTCTCGGAGCATAGGACAGCACAGGCAAGTCCGATAGTTATGTCGGGATGTCCTGACCGGATATATGACCTCTGAAACTCCACTCTCAACACTCCACTCTCAACATTTCACACTTCAATATGAAAGGGGCGGCGATCAGATGCCGAAGGAAAAGAAGCTTGCTTCCTTTGCGGTGTTCAAACCAACTATGTCCTATGAGACGCTCACGGGCAATTTCCAGATGGACGGCTTCCATCAGATGATGAGGTTCCTGCCCTCCTCCGGCATGGATCCCCTGTATCTGCACTACAAAGATATACTTGATGCGGATACGGTCATAAAGACATCGTCCGTACCTGGACTTGAGCCGGAGCCCGACAATGACAAGGACGAGAACAAGCCTTATATAAGCGAATTCTATCTGTATATCATGCTCTCGGATCCGGACAGGGGCAATGTCCGCATACCCTTTATATTCCGCAAGACACTGGCGGAGTCCGTGCTCGGCAAGCGTGCCATAGAGGACAGCTTCGTGGTTAAGAGATGGGTAAGGGCGGCTATGAAGGAGCCCGAGATAGAGACGGCCTTTGCCACGGAGGAGGAGCTCCGCGAGCAGGAGGAGAAGGTGCAGCAGAAGGACGCGCTGATATGGACGTGTCCGAGGTGCTCCTACATCAATCTGGGCATGCGCTCGATATGTATGGAATGCGGCGTATCCCGTGCGCAGGTCATAAAGGAGCAGGGCGGAGTTGCCGACAGGAATATCGGCAGAGCCCTTGCGAAATTTACGGTGTTCGAGCCGTCGAGGTCGTGCGAGATGCTCACGGGCCTGTTCGAGGTGGATACCGTGCATCAGATGTTCCGCTTCACGCCCAATACGGGCAGTCCTCCGCAGTATATCCACTACCGTGATATACTCGATGTGGAGGCGGTACAGAAGACCACGGTGGTCACCAGCGAGGAATCCGACACCTACGGCAGGGAGGATGTATACCTGACGGAGTTCTATATATATGTTATGCTCTCCCTTGAAAGCAGGGCGTTCATAGATATACCCTTCATATTCCAGCGCACGCTGAGGGATTCCGTGCTCGGCAGACGTGCCACCGACAATGCAAATACGGTAAAGAGATGGCTCCGTGATGCGATGCACGAGCCTGCGAGGGAAGCGGCGTTCGCCGATGAGGAGACCCTTGCGGAGATGGAAACGAACCGAAACGACCCCTACGGATGGGTATGCCCCATGTGCGAGTATCCCAACCGCAGCTCCCGTATAAAATGCCTCTCCTGCGGATATGACTCGATGAACAAAAACAATGCGTAATTAGTAATGAGTATAGTGATTGCACGATACGGTTTTCGGCGGGGATCTTGAGAAGGATCATAATAAGGGAAGATCCAATATTGGAAAAGTCGAAGAGCTTCGCGCTGCGTATCATAAAGCTGTATAAATTCCTGATGACAGGGGTCACATATGTGACCCCTGTTCGTGCAAATACAAATAGTATTTTGTTATTTTTAATAAACAGTAAGTAAAACAAACGGCTTCGTTTAATTACTAATTACAAATCGCTAATTACTAATTCTATAAAAATATGCCAAAAAGCATGTTAAAAGATTGTGAAAAGTCATAGTTGTATAATTCGCGACATAGTGGTATAATGTGCTTATAATGCGTTAGTCTGAGAAATTATCGCAATTATGGAGGATACCACAATGAAGAAGGTTCTTGCGGCGCTCGCTGCATTTACCCTCGCTGCCTCTGCGGGCACCGCAGCAAGTGCGGCTGACTGGTCAAAGGCCACCTATGCGGACAACAAGCCCGATTCCGTTATCATCGTGTCCTATGATACGAACGGTGTTACCATCGCGCCCACCGCAGACGGCGAAGTGACCAAGGTGCAGCTGAATCTTGGCGATATACTTGAGGATCCCGCAGATCTTGACAGGGTGTATGAAGGCTCATGGAAGGTAACATACACAGGACTGTCGCCCTATACCAATTCCAAGGTCGGCTGGCTCGGAGGCGGATGTTACGCCTGCACGGGCAATTCCGCAGGCTTCTCGCTCTCGCCCGATGAACTGGGCAAGGATGACTCCCCTGTCTGGAACGATACGCAGACCACCACCGACAGCTTCAAATGGCTGCTCCCCTCATCTGTTCCCGCATCTCTCGAAGATGCCGCATTCGTGTTCATGGACTGGTCGAGCCAGGATCTGAAGACGAAGGGCGTGCAGATCACATTCTCCGATCTTGTGCTTCTTGACAAGGACGGGAATGAGATACCGCAGAAGCAGCTCGATGAGTCCCCTGCCGAGCCGGAGGATGTTCCCGAGGACACCGCGGAGGAAACACCGGAGGAGATCGCAGAGGAGACGGCTGTCGCTGAAGAAACCGAAGCAGAGGCCATTGAGGCGGCTCCTGCTGAGGAAACAGTCCCTGCCGCGGTAGAGACTACGGCATCCACAAACACAGGAAATACATCCGTTGCTGCTCTTGCTGCCTTGATGGCTGCTGCAGGTGCTGCTGCGGTAATTTCTAAGAAGCACTGATGACATTAACGGAGGAAAATTAACATGGATCTTAAGAAGATCGCCGCTGCATTTGCTGCAGCAGCACTTACAGCATCTGTATGTGCTGCCGGTGTATCAGCCGAGACAGTTACTCTGGGTACGGTAGACGAGTATCCCGGTGACTGGAGCAATGTGGGCTTCGGTATCACCAAGGAGCAGCTCAAGGCTGTAGGCGGAGATATCAAGATAACTATGCACGTTGAGATATACGACAAGTTCGGACTTGCCGACCAGTATCTCATAAATCCCGTAGACTATGATAACGGCTGGATATCCCAGTCGTCCGAGGAGTTCAACTACCTCAACCCCGGCACATTCACTGCCGATGATCTTACCGTCAAGTCAGACGGATGGATCTGCGTGAATAAGAACGACACCGACCTCACCTTCGTATACTCCGCAGATGCAGTTGATGCACTGGGCGATACAGGTCTTTGCTTCTCGCTCAAGTCCTGCATGGTCACAAGCGTTGACTATGAAGCGGCAGATGCCAAGATGGGCGATGTGACATATGTTACCGATGCAGAGGGCAAGGAACACTGCTTTGCAGATCTTGCCGAGGCAGCTCCCGCTGAAGAAGAGGTAGTTGCTGAGGAGGAAGCTCCTGCTGAGGAAGTTGTCGAAGAGGTCGTTGAAGAAGCTCCCGCAGCCGAGGAAGCAGCCCCTGCAGTTGAAGAGCCTGCTCCCGCAGCTGTTGCAGCTACCGACAGTGTTCCCACAGGAAATACTACCGTAGTGGCTGTTCTCGCAGTAATGGGTATCGCAGCCGGAGTCGGCGCAGTATCCAAGAAAAAGTAAATTCCCCGTAAGGTATTGCATTTCAGATAAAAATATGCTATACTAAGGGTATTATGAATCTCATAGGAGGAGAATCGTTATGAAAATCAAAAAGACAATGGCAGCTATAGCTTCTCTGGCAGTTGCCGCATCCGCAATGTCCGCACTTTCCGTAAGCACTTCTGCAGTTGGTGCTAACAAGATCGACTTCGAAGACGGAGATATCTCTTTCGTATATCTCAACACAGACCAGAAGGACTGCGTTGCAAGCGGTCTCGAGGTAGCTGATCACAACGGCTCCAAGGCTCTGCATCTCTATGTTCCCGCAAACCAGATCCCCAAGGTATGGTTTGACCTCGATTCCATCTGCGACAGATCCGTTGCTACACAGATCATGTCCATCTCTCTCGAGATCTCTGCTGAGCCTCACGGCGACGATGCAGTTATCTGCTGGCACGGCGGTACCATCGGTTCTGCAGGCGGCTTCGACAGAGTAAACATGAAGGGCGGCGATTCCCAGAAGGATCCCAACTGGACACAGCAGGACAACGCTTTTGATATCTCCGGCTGGGAGATCGGCAAGGGCTCCGAGGTAGTTACAGCTGAGAAGAAGTTCCTTCTCCCCGCTTCCCGCTACACCGAGACCGGTACCAACCCCTTCTTCTGCGTAATGGTATGGAACGGCGATCAGGCTTCCTGCAAGGCTACTATCGAGAAGAAGACCGTTACCGATGATGACGGCAACCAGACCGAGACCGAAGAGCTCAAGTACGGCGAGGCTGTAGGTTATGATCTCTACATCGACAACATCATCCTCAAGGACAAGGACGGCAACGCTCTTAACCTTGGCGTGACCGCTGCTGCTCCCGCTGCAGAGGAGACCACCGTTGCTGAGACCGAGGCTGCTCCCGCTGAAGAGGCTGCTCCTGCTGAGGAAGTAGTTGAGGAAGAGGTTGAAGAAGTAGCTGAGGACGAAGTAGTTCTCGAAGAACCCGAGTTCGAGGTTGAAGAGGGCGACGAGCCCATCGCAGTTGAGGAAGCTCCCGTTGAAGAGGCTCCCGTAGTTGAGGAAGCTCCTGCTGCTGCAGCTGCTCCCGCTGCTGTACCTGCTACCGAGAACACCAACACCGGTAATGCATCTGCTGCTGCAGTTGTATCCGTAATGGCTCTCGCTGCTGCTGCAATGGCTATAAGCAAGAGAAAGTAAGTTATACATCTCTGTAACAACGGCTCCCTGTGAAAACAGGGAGCCGTTTTCGCAAAAAATGACTTGCATTTTGTTTTGAAGTGTGTTATAATGCTTATGCAATAATATATTCTCTCAGGAGGGGAAAATTATGAAAAAGAAAATAGCAGCTGTAGCTGCACTGGCCGTTGCTGCGTCTGCAGTGTCTGCACTTTCCGTAAGCACATCCGCAATCGGCGCGGATAAGATCGACTTTGAGGACGGAGATTTCTCCTTTGCATACCTCAACCTCGATGATTCCGACAATGTACAGTCCGGTCTTGAGGTCGTTGACCACAACGGCTCCAAGCAGCTCGCTCTCAAGGTAACACATGATGTTAAGCCCAAGATCTGGTTCGATCTCGACTCCATCATGCCCAGAGAGTCCGCAGTAAATATCGCTTCCATCACTATGGACGTTCAGGCAGCTCCCATGGATGCTGAGGGCGTTATAGGCTGGAAGGGCGGCGCACTCGGCGCAGCAGGCGGCTTCGACAGAGAGAAGATGTCCGGCGCTGAGCTCCAGAAGAACCCTGATTGGTCTATGGGCAACCAGTTCGAGATCTCCGCATACAACCCGGGTGAGGAATCCCCCGTTGCTACCGCAGAGATAAAGTTCCTCCTTCCCAAGTCCAAGTACAGCATGGACGGCACCAACCCGTTCCTCGGCCTGCAGGTATGGAAGGATGATCCTTCCGAGGAGAACAGCGGCCCCAACGATTACATCCTCTACATGGACAACATCATATTCAAGGATAAGGACGGCAACCCCATCAACCTCGGCGTAGCTTCTGCTGCACCTGCTGAGGAAGCTCCCGCTGAAGAAGAGGTAGTTGCTGAGGAAGAAGCTCCCGTTGAGGAAGTTGTAGAAGAGGCTGCTGAGGAAGTAGTTCTCGAAGAGCCCGAGTTCGAGGTTGAAGAGGGCGACGAGCCCATCGCTGAGGAAGCTCCTGCTGAAGAGGCTCCCGTAGTTGAGGAAGCTCCTGCAGCTGCAGCTGCTCCCGCTGCTGTTCCTGCTACTGATAACACCAATACCGGTAATGCATCCACTGCTGCTGTTGCATCCGTAATGGCTCTCGCTGCTGCTGCTATGGCAATAAGCAAGAGAAAGTAAGTCATAAGACTATCAAGGAGGACAATATGAATTTCAAGAAGCTTATCGGCGGCTTTGCTGCAGTTGCACTTGCAGCTACTCTTGCATCCGTCAGCGTTGACGCTCTCGGTGCTAAGCCCTATATCGATGAAAGAACCCCCGGCAAGGATTACTTCCTTACCGTAAACAGCGCTGATGCAAACATCCCTGCATGGTGCAAGGATTCCGGCGTTGACGTTACCGAAGTATACGGTGTAAGATACTACATCGAAGTAAATGATGCTTCTCAGGGCTTCGGCGGCGGTATCATCATCAACTCCACTGCCAACAACTGGGAGTCCCATGACTGGGGCAATGCAGATGCTGCTAAGGAGATCGTTTCCGACGGCACATCCGTTGAGCTCCTCAAGGATGCTCCTGTATTCAAGACCGATGATGCGTATGCTAACTTCTGCCTCCAGAACTGGTGGGGCGACTGGAAGGTAGTAGACGTTGATATCCTCGGCAAGGACGGCGCTGTTCTTTCCACAAAGGATGAGGCTGCTCCCGCTGAAGAAGAGGTAGTTGCTGAGGAAGAGGCTGCTCCCGTTGAGGAAGTAGTTGAAGAGGCTGAGGACGTAGTTCTCGAAGAGCCCGAGTTCGAAGTAGAAGAGGGCGACGAGCCCATCGCTGTTGAGGAAGCTCCCGTTGAAGAGGCTCCCGCAGTTGAGGAAGCTCCTGCTGCTGCAGCTCCCGCTGCTGTACCTGCTACAGAGAACACCAACACCGGCAACGTTCCCGCTGCTGCTGCTGCATCTGTAATGGCTCTCGCTGCTGCTGCTATGGCAATAAGCAAGAGAAAGTAAGAGATACCTGATATCAACAAGCCCCTCACGAATGGGCGCAGCTGATATAGAAGTTATAGCCATAGTATTTCTGATGTATGGTCAGAAGTGCTATGGCTTTTCTATTGACAGCGCAGAGGGACTGTGCTAAAATTGTTACTAAGACATATCGGGATATATCAAGCTATCCGCTAAAGAAAGGATGATGCAGTGACTATGATTGAGATTTCCTTTCTGCAGATGTATATTTTTATAACTCTCATTTGGATACTTATACGATCCATAATTGCGATAAGATCCAGGAAGTTTTCGGTTAAACGCGAACTACAGATGCTTCTTGTATACATATGCCTTATAGTTATTGCAAGATTTGTATACTTTCCGTTACACTATGTTGATGGGAAAATAGATACACTAACAATTGGATTTTCAAAGACACCATCTGACATGATAAGCTTGATCCCATTCTATTTTCTCTTTGACAGATATGATGGATGGCTTATCAATATTATCGGGAATATAGCAATGTTTATACCTTTTGGGATAGTATTGCCCATCTGTTTTCGCAAGCTTGATAATATCAAAAAAACTGTGATCGCAGGGATCTGCGTTACTATCTTTATTGAGCTGTCTCAATTACTTTCTCCCGAAAGGCATACGGATATTGATGACATAATATTAAATACGAGCGGTGTTTTGATCGGGGCGTGTGTCATATTTGCTATACGAAAAGCCGCAGATCCTGATCCGGCATAGCAGCCCGATACATACAATGCCCCTGAGCACTTGCTCAGGGGCAAAACTTCTATATGGGTATCTTTCTAAAGTGAGGGGCTTTTCTGTGTCATGCCGCATGAACGCGTCATATATCGGTTCTTTTCTGGAATTCCATAAGGGCATTGGTCATCTGCTTTGCCGTTTTCGTGTCGAGGTACCACTGTATCACATTGACTGCGATGAATATTATGACCACACTTGCGGCGATACCTGCGGCCACGCCGATATCGAAGCTGCTGCCGCCGAGTACGAAAAGAAGTATCACCACGACTATCATGCATAGCGTTATTATCTTGCGCACTATCATCTGCCTGAGCGTGAGCTCCTTGCTCGAGTACATGATGAGCTGCGGCACGCAGCTTATGGCAGCATAGATGAGGGGATAGACGAAGACTTCGTAGCCGAAGCGCTGTTCGGGTCTGAAGACTATGCCAAGCACGAACATCGCTGCATCGATAAGAGCGGCAATTATAAAAAAGCTGCTCAGTGTTTCTTTGATATGCTCTTTCATGTTCTAACCTTTCAGCTTTTCCTTGATCTCGGGTACATATTTGCGGGAGATTATGACTTCCTCGCCGTTTTTGAGCAGACATGAGAATCTGCCGTTGAGTGCGGGCTTTATTGCGGTTATCTTCATCAGATCGATGATGACCGACTTCGATATCCTTGCAAACCGGCGGGAGGACAGCACCTCCTCGAACTCATACAGCTTCCTGCGGGACTCATAGCATTCCTTTTCAAGGTATATGAATGTCCTGTCATCCACCGATTCGATATAGAATATATCCACCAGCGGGATCTCATATCTTATCTCGTCCTTGGTACCGCTCACGGTGCCCTGTCTTGATTTGATGAACAGGATCATCTCGTTTATCCTGTCGTCACGCCGGTGACAGCCTATCTCGATGTATTCCTGTTCATCATCGTTTATCTTTCTGACGCGTATATCCATTATCAATAGCTTTCATCTGCGGAAAAATCTCCGACGTCCTTGAGATATGAATCGAAGAAGTCAAGCACAAGCGCATTCACCCTGTCGATGCAGTCTGCGGGATCGGCACTGCCTGTGCCGAGGTTCTTCGCAAGTGCGGGTGCGAACAGAGGAAGGTCTGTGAGATTCATATGCTCCGTGTTCTTGAAATATGTGTCATGTCCGTCCACTGCGTTGTCGAGTATTATATTGTTAGAATAGGGATAGCCTGATTCCCTTGCCTGTACCCTTTCGTTGTGATGCGACTCATTGTCGATATTCAGGAGAGGTGTGGGATAGGGCGTATCGTCTGTCACAAAATTGCCGTTTTCTACTGCTGTCTCTTCGCCGAGCATCGAACCGTCCAGGTCTATGACCGCGGATATATCGCTGCGTCTGCCTACGCTCACTGCTGTGGCGCCGCCGAGGGAATGACCCATAAGACCTATCTTGCCGGTATCTATCATATCGGTGGCGGTCTTTATGGTGTCGGGCTCGCTGTCGGTAAAGCACCAGCTGTCGTCGAAGGAGTGCTCGGATGCAGTCTTTTTCAGCGTGTCGAGCGCAAAGGTCATATCTGCTTCGCGCAGCTCCATCCATGCTTGAGTTGTCTCAAAGCGGTCGGTGCTGTCTTCATCTGATGAGTTGAGGCTCAGGGCAGTCCGGAAGAAGCCGGGATCGACGGTGATGGTCTTCCCTGCACTGTCCTTTGTATACATCGAATGGTAGGGGTGATCGAGGCTCACCACCACATAGCCGTGGCTGGCAAGCTCCATATATGTGGATGTATTGCTCTGGTACCAGCCGAATGCGCCGTGACTGAATATCACCAGCGGGAGCGAGTTATCCGCATCGCTGACATCGGCGGGGTAGAAGAAATGCACGGGCACCTCTCTGAATGAGCCGTCATCCTCGAACTGTTCTGTGCGTGCCCTGTCTATGAGGATCGCGTTTGCCTGTGCGATCTGATGCTCGCCGGTCACGGGTCTGCCCTGATAGTCATTTATGAGGAATGCGGGGATGAGGGAGAAGGCCATCATTATGATGTTTCCCGCTGCGCCTGCTGCGGAGGAGAAAACGGAGGTCTTCCTGTCGTTCTTCCTGTTTATTGCATATGAGATCGCTGCGGCTATGAGCCGTATCACGAGGAGAAGAGCAAATCCTGCGAAGCGGAACGACAGATCGATATGCGGGAGCAGGAGCATGATGAGGAATATGATGAGCTCCGCGCCGCTTACGATGAGCCTTCTTTTGCACCGCTCGTTCTTTGTGGGGATGCCTGCCGAATATACCGCAAAGCCCACCTCTGTGATAAGAAAAACAAGGAACATAAGTAATGTCATATGTATCAGCACCTTTCAGATATCGTTTCTGAAAGTATAATACATCATGCATGGACCGTTTTCAAGGGGCAAAGGTGCAAGATGCAAAAACAGGCGGTAAGATGCAATGACATGATCCTATTCGCATTATACCCTATCGCCGCCCCCATGTCAAGCCCGGTCGGCAAAGCCGGTCGCCAAAGGCGACAGTTACCCGATACACATTTGCAATAAGCCCACCGCACTATCCTCGGAGCAGCAGGCTGAGCCTGCACCCACCCGGGATGCGTTTGACCAAGCCTGTCGGTGGTTTTCGTTTGCCTAAAGAGACACAGGTGCGGCAGACGGTGACTATTCTGCAATTTGCTCAGGTATAAATTAGTCAGATATACTTGTCTAAATTGCAGAAATGTGATAACAGAAGTAAGGCGATACACATTTGACCAGGCCTCTATATCCCGGGAACACAGATATACAACGGACGCACAGATGTCTGCCATGCTCCGGGACGATAACAAAAGCCCCTGCCGAATGCGTATCGGGAGCACAGACGGCTTTGCCGACCGGTCAAAATCAAGTATGACCATATTATCGTCCCTGAGCCGTCATAATTTTGTCTATTCCTACAAGTGCTACAGCGGTGCTGTTTGATTGACAATCGTGGATGATAGTGGTATAATAAAAGGGTGTTATTATTTGCCCCGCAAAGCTCGTATGCTGCGGCGGCGTTATCAGATACAAACGAAAGGAAGATCATCATGTCAAGAGTCTACAACTTCTCCGCAGGTCCTGCCGTTCTCCCCGAGGAAGTTCTCAGGGAATGTGCAGAGGAAATGCTCGATTATAAGGGCACGGGTATGTCCGTAATGGAGATGTCCCACCGCTCCAAGGCATACGATACCATCATCAAGGAGGCGGAGGCCGATCTGCGCGAGCTCATGGGCATCCCCGACAACTACAAGGTGATATTCGCACAGGGCGGCGCATCCCTCGTATTCGCAGGCGTTCCCATGAACCTCATGAAGAAGGGCAAGGCAGCTTATATCATCACCGGTCAGTGGGCAAAGAAGGCAGCCGAAGAGGCTGAGAAGTACGGCGAGGTAGTAAGAGTAGCTTCCTCCGCAGACAAGACCTTCTCCTATATCCCCGACTGCTCCGACCTTGACATCCCCAATGATGTTGACTATGTATATATCTGCGAGAACAACACCATATACGGCACTAAGTTCTGGCAGCTCCCCAATACCAAGGGTCACGAGCTTGTAGCCGATGTATCCTCCTGCTTCCTTTCCGAGCCGGTGGATGTATCCAAGTACGGTGTTATCTACGGCGGCGTACAGAAGAACGTAGGCCCCTCCGGCGTACAGATCATCATCGTTCGTGAGGATCTCATCGCTGACGGCCCCGCACTCTCCTGCACTCCCACTATGATGAACTGGAAGATACAGGCAGACAACGACTCCCTCTACAACACTCCTCCCTGCTACGGCATATATGTATGCGGCAAGGTGTTCAAGTGGATAAAGAAGATGGGCGGCCTCTCCGCTATGAAGGCTCACAACGAGAAGAAGGCAAAGATACTCTACGA
>JAEEGL016162037.1_pt1 | contig 26323 bp, 24 predicted proteins | sample 9134231 | NCBI WGS metagenome assembly JAEEGL01 (sample SAMN16246548, study PRJNA631951) | gut metagenome | biome: gut microbiome; feature: rumen; material: fiber-attached | host: Bos | place: Iran: Karaj | collected 2018-10
CAAGAAGAACCCCAAGTGGGAGCTCTACGCCGACAAAGCCGGAGAATTCAGGTGGAGGCTCAAAGCCGGCAACGGACAGAAGATCCTTGCCAGCGAAGGATACAAAGCCAAAGCCAGCGCCATCAACGGAATCGAATCCGTAAGGAAGAACTCTGCCGACGCGGAAATCGTCGAAGAGCTCGAATGAACCTTTCCCGGGGGACATCGTGCGATGCCCCCCATTTTTCATCTGCGATGTTATGCCCGGCAAGCTGAGGCTGGACGGATTCGGAATCCTCGTCGATGACATGGGGAAGATGATCCGCTTCTACAGGGACGTCCTAGGATTCGAAATCGAAGAGGACGAAGGCTCGTCGAACGTATATCTGGTCAAAGACGGGACTCTTTTCCTGCTCTACGGAAGGAAAGATTTCGAAACCATGACCGGACAAAGATACGGATACGCCGGGGGAAAGAACGGCCATTTCGAGATCGCGCTCCATGTCGACACCTTCGACGAAGTAGACGAAGCGTTCCGGGATGCGCTGAGCAAGGGTGCCGATCCGGTGATGGAGCCGACAACTGAGCCCTGGGGGCAGCGCACCTGCTACATATCCGACCCTGAAGGGAATCTCATCGAGATCGGGTCTTTCAACAGGCCGTTCAGAAACCGATGCTGATGCATTCGGAGAAGCCCGGCGACGCGGAACTGAGCGGATGCGGCCGTTCCGGATTCGTCTTGCCATCGGGCTTCCGCATTCGCAGCAGAATCTCCCGCTGTTGACGGCTCCGCAGCATCTGCATTTCCATTTACCTTCTGGCATAGGGACTTCTTCGAAGATCGGAAAACCGCCGCAGGGATTCCCGCTATCGGGCCCCGTCCGGACCACCATGTCGCATATGAGATGGTAGCCCACTTCCACATCGTGGTCGGGCATCGTGAATCTGATGACCGCGATCATGTTCTCATATTCTACGGTCATATCGTCGGCATCGGCATAGAACTCGTAGCTCACGTCCGTAGCGAAATGGGAAAGCGTGACCCTGACGGGCTCGCCGGGCTCGTAATACTGGCGGTCCGATTGCATGCCGCCGCTGCAGATGACTTTATTGGCCAACGATTCCACCCCGGGTGACGAAGCCGACCGGCTTCGAGCATGCCCGGGGCTCAGAATCGTCTCCGGCGGATAAATAGACGGCGCAAAACCTCGGATCAGAGCATCGGACCTGGACGGCATCCTTCAGGCGGCTATTCTCCCCGACTCTATGCGGATCACCTGGTCGGCGCTGTCGATCAGGCACTTCTCATGGCTCACTATCAGAACGGTGCGGCCTTTCATGATGCGCATGAGGCCTTCGTAGACCGCGGATTCCGTGATCGGATCCAGCCCGGAGAAAGCCTCGTCCAGTATCAGTATCTTGGGATTGCCCAGTATCGCCCTGGACATCGCCAGCATGCGTCTCGCATCCAGGGGCATCACATGTATGTCGTTGCCGATGGAAGTGTCCAGCCCCTTGGGGAGGCTGTTGATGTATGAATCGAACCCGCTTATCCTGAGCGCCCTGTCCAGATCCTCCTGCGTCGTCCAGTCCCTGTTGTAGACGATGTTGTCCCTGATCGTGCCGTCGAATACCCACGGATCCTGGAGGACGGCGGCGACAGTCCTGCTCAGATCCCTGCGGGAGATCTCCCTCACATCCTTCCCGTCTATGCGTACGCAACCCGAATCCAGCGGATAGAAGCGCAGCAGGACGTTCATCAGAGTGGATTTGCCGGATCCGGTCGGGCCGGTTATCACGGCCACCGTCCCGGAGGCGACGGAAAACGATACCGAATGGAGGACCTCGACGCCGTCGTAGGAGAAGCAGACGCCGTCAAACTCGAGGCTTCCCTCGGGCTCGAAGCCGTCCTCCGGCTCGGTCCATTCCGGCTCAGGGGCGTTCAGAACTTCGAGGATGCGCTTCAGAGACATCGTCTCCGATTCGATGAGATAATAGGACGCGGCGGAAGCGGCCAGAGGCTTGTCCATGAGGCGGACGTATACCATGAAAGCCAGGAACATGCCTATGTCCAGGTCCCCGGTGAACATCAGAATCGCCCCGGCTATGACAGTCGCTACGTAGCCGAGATTCACTGCCACGTTGACCAGCGGGCCTATCATCCCGACGCGGGTCTCGGCTCCGACGGTGGACCTGACGAATTCGCTGTCGTAGTCCTCGAAGGCCTTCATCACCGCGCCCTCCAGATTGTTGGCCTTGATCGTGCGGTGGTTGGCGATGATGTCGCTCATGACCGAGCTCATGGTGTCGACGGATTCCTTCTTCCTGCGGAAATCCTCCTTGGTCTTTTTGGTGATGCGCCTGGTGGCATACAGAGTTGCCGGGACGGTCACCAGATACACCAGAGCCAATGCCGGCGACACCAGGACCATGGCCGCCAGTATGATCAGCATCATGACGTTCCCGGTGAAATACGAGACGAAATCCCTCGAAAACAGGTCGAATACGGCCGGAAGATCCGTGGCCAGCTTGGATGCCGCATCTCCCGAGCGCATACCGTCCAGGCTGCCGACGGAAAGCCTCATGAGCTTGCTGTCCAGGTCTTCCCTCATGCTTTTGTTTATTCCCAGAGCCAACAGCTTGAGCTCCCTGTTGGCGTGGGTCGCGGCGACATACCAGAAAGTGATGATGAAGACGACGGCGGTCCCGGTCAGCGTGATGAAATTGAGGTCGATGAAGCCCTCGTCTTCCATGGCCACAATCCTGGATATGAAATTACCCGCGATGTACGGGACCGAAGAGACCGCCATGATCGCGATGAGGGCCAGAAACGAATACAGACGTATCTTGGAGGCGGAGCCTTCGGTATACTTCGCCAGGATGTCGGCCGCCTCCGGCCAGAACAGCCTCCTCGGCATCTCATCACTCCCGTGAGCTTGCCGTACATGTCCGCGTAAAGAGGAGACCCGGTGAGAAGCTCCTTATGCGTGCCGGAGCCCACCACTCTTCCGCCGTCGATCAGGAACACCATGTCCGAAACCCCGACCGTGGTCATCTCGTGGGATGCGAAAAGGACGGTCTTTCCGGAGCGGACATCAAGGATGGAGCGGACGGCCTTCGCCCTGGTTTTCGCGTCCATCGAGAAGAAGCAGTCGTCGAAGACGTACAGTTCCGCGTCCCTGAGCAGGCATCTGGTCAGAGCCAGGAGCTGCGCCTGGCCGCCGGACATGATGTTGGGCGACAGGATGCAGTCCAGACCTCCCGGCAGGCCCCTCACGTACTCTATGAACCCGGTGGCTTCGCATATCTCCAGGATCCTGGCGTCATCCAGCGCCCCGGTGGCGTCCAGATTCGAGCGGACGGTGCTGCTGAACACCCCAGACCGCCTTCCGGCATAGGAGACGGCGCAGCGTATGTCGTATGGATCCGACGAAGCCACATCCATGCCGCATACGGCGACCGAACCCGAGACCGGGGCCGAGAACGCGGTGATGCAGTCTATCAGCTCGGTCATCCCGCATCCGATCGGGCCTGTCAGCGTGACGACTTTGCCCTTGGGGACCGCTATATCCATCCTCCCTGCGGTCTCGCGTCCGAACCCGTCATGGAAGGAAGCCCCGCACACCTCCAGCGCGCTGCCGCTTTCCTTCCTCGTAGTGGTCTTCGGCTTCTCCCCGCCGGACGCCTTCAGAACCTCCAGGATCCTCTCCATGCTCGCCCTGGCGCGGGGGGCCTGGATGCAGATGAACGGTATGATCGCCAGGGAGGATACTATGCATGTGGTGAACTGCATGAACATCACGAGATGCGGCATGCGGATGGTCTGCTGGGACATCCCGAGGGCGGCTATCATATAGACGAACACGATGAAAATCCAGATGAAAGCGGTGGTGAAAGTCGGCAGATAATAGCTGCTCAGCGTCGCGTTCTTGTTTTTCTCGCCGAAGAACGCGCTTACCCCGGAGAACTTGGCCCTCTCGTATTCCTGCGCGCTGTACGCCTTGATGGTCCTGGCGCCCGTGACCTTCTCCCTTAGGGATCTGGCCACCATATCCTGGCCGACGATCCTGTCCGCCTGGAAGGTCGCGGCATGTCTCGAGAAAACGTATGTAAGAGCGACGACGGCCGCCATGGATGCCAATACCATCAGGCCGATCGTAGTGCTGATCCTGTATGTGCACCAAACCATCGCGGCCGCCAGAATCGGAAGCGGAAAATAGATGGAAAGCGACGAGAAGACATGTTCCTGGACAATCATGGCATCCGATGTGACGCATGTCATGGTGTACGTCGCGCTGTCCCCGGCCGAATCCAGCCTCTGGACCTTCAGAGCCGAAGCCAGGACATCCTTCCTGATCTGGGAGGCCACCATGGCCGCCACGCGCGACGAAAGCCTCGACGCGAGATAGACCGAAATGGAGAAGACGATGGCGAACACCAGAAGTTTCAGGCCCTCCCCCAGGATGTATTCGTTGCCGTAGCCGGACTGGCTCTTGTCGAGGATGGATTTCAGCATCCCTATCGACATCACCTGCATCACCACGCCTGTCACCTGCAGCGCGGCGATCGAAAGGATGCTGAACGCATGCGGGCGCAGATACGACAGAGAAGCCCTTCTGGTTTTCGCGGACATCGATGCCATGAACAGTGACATACGATAAAAACGGCGCACCTGTTTTATCTACTCGGTAACCATTCGATGCGCAGATGAGCCGCCCATATGCCGCTAATTACGCCATCGGATTCATGTTCGTCCTCGGGGTCTGCACGGTTTTCCAGAGCATGTGCGCCCTGGCGTATCCAGAACTCAACCCCATGTGGAAAGAGAGCGCGGAAGCGGCGGCGGCAGTCTCGATCATCTCGTCGGCGATCCTCGCTCTCGCCTCGCTGCTTCTCGTAGGCATCAGCGCCGCCCACAAGATGACTATGGTCTACATGTCTGTGATCGCGGCGATCAGCTTCACATACATGTCCAGAGACAGTTTCGACTTCATCGAAGCCATCACCATAGGGATAGCCCTGTCCACGATCCTGCTTCTCGCCACCAAACCTTGCAGGGAGTATTACGAAGGATGGGGATTCGATTTCAGATTCTACGAACGATGGTTTCCGGGGCAAATATAATGCTTCCCGGAGCCATACGGAATTCAGATCGAGGTGCGGGCCCAGGTCCGGCGGACGCGCGCCGTCAGCGGAGCGTGAGCGATGGGCATGGGGAACAGAGACACGGAATCGATGCTGGGAGACCCGAGGAAAGCCATACTCCGGATGATCCTACCGTTTCTCCTCTCTCTGATAGCGGTCCAGGCCAACGTGTTCGCGGATACGTTCTGGGTGTCCGGCCTCGGAATGAACGCAGTCTCCGGGATGACCACCGGGCTGCCCATGTACATCCTGTTCACCGGGATAGGCATAGGCATCTCCGTAGGGGCGACGGCTACAATGGCCTACCGCATAGGGTCTGGAGACCTGGAAGGAGCCGGGAAACTCGCCGGATGCGCCCTGGCCATAGGGGCCGGCCTGGCGGCGGCATCGTCGGTCGCCGTGTTCTTCCTGATGGATCCGCTGACAGACTTCATGGGCGCGGACGACGTCAGAGAGGAGATCAGGGCCTATCTCACTCCCATGCTGCTGCTGTCCCCGCCGATCATCCTCAATTCCGTGTTCGGTGGGATGCTGAGGGGAGAGGGCTCAGCCAGCCGCTCCACTGCCGTCCAGATCTCCGGCGCGGCGCTGAACATGGTTCTCGACCCGCTGCTGATGTACGGGGCGGGGATGGGCCTCTCGGGGGCTTCGCTGGCCACTGGGCTCTCCTCTATGTTCGGAGTGGCGCTGGCGGTGCATTGGTACGTCTCCGGGAAGACGGCCGTACATGTCGGGCGCGGCAGCCTCAGGCCGAGCCTGGCGGTGGCCAAGGAGCTGCTTGCGGTGGCCGGCCCGCGCACCGCCGAGGGCATCATCAACAACATCACCATCCTGGTGCAGAGGATTTTCATAATAATGGCCGGAGGAACCGCGGGCGTCGCCCTCTTCAACGTCCCCTTCAAATATGTCAGCCTGATGCAGACGCCGGCGGAGGCCACCGGGATGTCCATGGTGCCGGTGACGGCGGCCTCGTTCGGAGGGAAAGACGCCGGGAAGATGTCGGAAAGCGTCCGGTATTCCATGCGCATAGCGATGGCCTTTTCCATCTCCCTGGCCGCGGTCCTGTTCCTGTTCGCCGAGCCTCTGATGTCGGTGTTCATGACTGACGGATCCATGCTGGAATGGAAGGACGAATTCGCCTGGAACGCCAGGATGTACGCTATCATCCTTCCCCTGTATTCGCTTCAGACGATGGGATCCTCCGTCCTCCAGGCGATAAAGCGCTCCGTGAGGCCGATGGAGATAGCGCTGATAATAACGGGCGTCAGAACCGTTCTGTTCGGGATCGCCAGCGCCTACGACTACAGGGCGATAACATACGCGCTGATCTGCAGCTACGTGGTCTCCGCTTCGCTGACGCAGTTCTTCGCCCGCAGGGAGCTGAGAAAGGCGGTTCAGGGCCTCGGAAGCCGAAGAGACGGATGATTCAGGTCGCATGCTCCATCGAATATCGGTTTGATACCCATTAAATAGCGATAAAACGTCCTGATAATCATGTCCTTGTTTTCCAGAAGCAAAGAGCCCGAAGACGCCCGCGAAGTGACTGTCGTCTTCGAGATCGACAGAGGATATGACAAGCGCCTGTTCGGAAACAGCAGGCCGGTATCGATCTTCGTCGACGGGGAGCATGCGGCCACGCTGGCCCCGGGCGAGAGCCAGGAGGTCAGGGTGAAAGCCGGGAAGCGCAAATTCACGTTCTCGCACAAGGACGGCAAGACCAACATGACCAGAACGGTAGACGGGAACATGCATTGCTTCGTAAGGGAGGACAAAGACGGGACCGACATCGGCTGGAACAGCGGCGGAGGCATATTATCCCCGATAAACGGCGAGAAATCCGCCTCTTCGGGTGCGGTCCGCGAGGCCAAAGTGTTCTTCCGCGCGGAGGCGGGCCTGACCGGAAGGGACAGGAAGGTGGACATAAGCATCGACGGCGTGAAGGTGGCCACGCTGGGGACCGGAGAAAGATACCAGCACGTTCTGGAGACCGGGACCCATGTGTTCCAGCTCAACGAGGAGATATCGAGGCAGGTGGTCCAGAAGGATATAGGCTGCTTCATTCAGCTCGGAAAGAAGACGGAGTTCCAGTTCTTTGACCCGAAATCCCTGATGGGAAAGAACATGCTGCGAAGGGAGCCGGTTTTTCCGGATGTTGGATTAGTACTGTTCATACAATAACATTAAATCTGCACTGATTAATCCTCCATTATGAAGGCAGCATATTTAGCGGCGATAGCCGTAGCCATCATAGCCATCGTCGGAGTCGGGGCTTACGTCCTGCTCTCCAACAACGGCGACAACGGAGGCAGCTCTGAAGAGCCCATCCGCACAGATCTCAAAGTCGGCGATTTCATCGAAAGGAACATAGTCGGAAGCACCGAGACCGAAACCGTGAAAGCCGACCAATACACCGAAGGATTCCTCCAGCAGTACCTTTACGGAGACTACACCGGCGATAAGGCCGGGCAGGAAACCCTGAAGATCGGCGGCAAGGACGTCGCGTGCGACATATACAAGACCGAGACCGAAGACCTGTCCCTCAGCTACTGGGTATCCCAGGGATCCGACATCGTCTGCAAGATCGCCGGAAAGATAGGCGGTCTCAGCACCGACACCCTCCTTCTGGATACCAACCTCGATCTGACCAAACCCATCGAGGAGCAGACCGTAGCCAACGGATCCTTCGTGAAGCAGAACGTGAACATTCCCGATCTGGGAAAAGGGATCCGCACCGCGACCGTGTCGAACCTCGGCGAGGAGACCTGCACCGTGACAGAGGTCATGGCGGTCGACATCAGCGTCAAGGAGAAGGAGACGATCAAGGCCATCGACGGAAACGAGATCACCCTCGACGACGACACCAAGGAGTCCGTGGACGAGTTCCTCTCCGGCATCTCCTACAAGAGCTACGTGAAGTCCCTCGAAGACAAGAAGGTCACCTACGGCAGCAAGACCTCCGAGACCATCGACACCGAATTCGGCAAGAAGAAGGTCACCGCCCAGGAGATGACCGTTATCAACGACGACGGCAAGTCCGAATCATTCACCGTCTACTACGCCTCCAACGACGTCGTATACAGGATTGACATGAAGGACGTCAAGTCCGACATCGTCAGCACCAGCCTGGTAAAGCTCTGAGAACGCAGGGGCTGTCTGATGGGCGGCCCCCAACCTGTCGCCTGCTTCGGATATCGCATCCCGGCCTCAGGGCCGCGATAATCGATTTGTCTTTTTTCAGACATACCACATGAATTTCACAATCTGAAAGAACACTGTGTCTTATACAGATACTATCTGCTGTCAGATCAAACTTTAATAAACCGACAAAATGCGCCTTTGGCATGGACAATCAGGCCAAAACATTCAGACCCAATGCGATGACGCTTCTGACCGTCCTGATGTCGTCGATGGTCATACTGATGGGCGCTGCGGCTGTGGCGCCGTCTCTCAGAGGCATAGGCGAGCACTTCGGACAGAGCGAATCGATGACCGCGCTAATCATCGGGCTTCCCGCGCTCTCTGTGGCGGTCTTCGGGTTCCTCATGGGGGCGCTCGCCGACCGCTTCGGAAAGGCGAAAGTGCTGCTAGTCTCCCTAGCGGCGTTCACCGTGATGGGCGCCCTCCCGTTCTTCCTCGAGGATTTCGGCCAGATTCTCATCTGCCGCTTCCTGCTCGGGATAGGGCTCACCGGGATTTCCTCGGCCAGCACCGCTCTGATCGGCGAATACTGGACCGGCGCGCAGCGCATGAAAGTGATCGGATACCAGTCCGCGGCGATCGGCGTCGGAGGCTTCCTGCTGGAGACTGTGGGCGGGACTCTGGCCGACATCGGCTGGAACTATCCGTTCCTCATCTACCTCATCGGAGCCGTGATAATCGTCTTCGGAATGGTTTCCGTCAGGGAGCCTGCGGCAGATCCTTCCGCGGCGGCCGATTTCGGAGAGGCGGAGATTCCCAACAGACGCGGCAGGATAATCCTCTGCTACATCGCGGTGTTCTGCGAGATGTTCATCATGTTCTCCATGCCCACGAACTTCTCGTACTACATCCCGTCGATCGGCCTGGAAGCGGGCGCCGGACTCCTCTGCGGGCTGCTCCTGGGGACCATGGGCGTGGCGCAGGCGGTCTTCAGCCTGTTCTACAGCCGCAGCGCATCCAAACCCAGCGAGAGGAACGCATACGCGGCGGCTTATCTGATGATGGCCGCAGGCATGGCGATGCTGTTCCTGCCGGAATTCGTCCATGGGGAATCAGCCCTCATACCTATGCTGTTCCTGGCGGAGATAATCATAGGATGCTCCCTGGGGCTGCTGATGCCCACCGTGGTCGCTTCCCTTTCCAGGCTCTCCACGTCCGGGACCTCGGGGAAGGTCATGGGGGGATACGCCATGGCGCTCAACCTCTCCACCTTCCTGTCCGGGATGGCGATCCCTGCGCTGTTCGGGATTTTAGGGGCGCATACCATAGTGTTCGCGTCTCTGGCGTGCTTCGCGGCGATAGTTTCCGTCGCTTTCTTCCTGATGGGAGCTTCCGGCAGGGCGGAGGAGAAAGCCCGCGGCAGTACCCTGTCGGTGGAGACCGTCGGGGCTAAGAAGCCCATGTCCACAGATATCAGCCTTTACGGGACTATCCTGGTCCCTACGGACGGGTCGGAGCACAGCAACTATGCGGTGGAATGCGCGATAAACATCGCGAAGAAGAACCGCTCGTCCATGACCGCGCTCTTCGTCATAGACGCGGAGAAATACTCGGGACTCGCGTACGGCGAATCCGCCGGGGACATCATGAGGGAGATGGGTGCCCAGGAATCCAAGGCGGCTCTGGGATACGTGGCCGAACTGGCCGAGGAGAACGGCATAGAGCTGACATCGAAAGTGGCCGTCGGACGCCCCGCGGAGGAGATCGTCAAGGAATCGGAGAACGCCGATCTTGTCGTCTGCGGCTCTCTGGGACGCACCAGCCTGAACAGAGCGCTCATGGGATCCGTCGCCGAGACGGTGGCCAGGATGGCCCATTGCCCCGTGCTGATCTGCCGCAGAACCAGAAAGAGCTGAATCAGGACGAAAGGCAAATCGGAGAGCCCTCTGGCGGGGCTTCCCTCTGTGGGTCCTCATATGCTCCGCTATGGAGCGGATGGTGTCCCTGTCCACGCCGTCTTCGGTCAGGGATTCCATCCCGTATCTTTTCCTGATGGATTCCAGCCTCTCCTCCAGGCCGGCGCCGCGCTCCTCTGCCCCGATCAGGGCATCGAGAGTGGTCTGCCTGGGGTCAGGTCTTACCAGGCCGTATACGCCCACGCCGATGCGCCTGACCGGGCGGAACGGGATGCCGTCGAACAGCGACATGGCGGCTTCATGCAATTCTATGGGGTCGCTGCACATCTTCACTGCCCTGTTGGAAGAGAACTGGGACCTGTCGCCGTATGCCCCCATGACGGCGACGCCGTTTCCGAGCTTACCATATCTGCCGAGGTTGTTCCCTATGTCGACGCAGATGAGGAAGATCACATCGGACAGCAGCCAATAGTCGTCGATGTCCCTGAGGAAAGTCAGGCTCCTGCCGATGGATCTGGCGTCCTCCGGGCTGCGGGGGGTCACTACTCTGTCGTCGATGCCGTCGGCAAGGTCGATGACCCTCCTGGCCTGGGCGCCCAGTATCCTGGCTACGTCGGCTCTGTTCTCGCGGACGTCCCTGACGGTCTTTATCCCGAACGGGAGGAGTTTCTCCGAAGTCCTGGGGCCTATGGAGTTTATCTCGCCGATGTCGCGGCTTTCCATAAGCTCCACGAACTCCTGGGGGGACAGTATCTCGAAGTAGCCGTTGGGCTTCATCTCCTCGCTGCCGGTCTTGGCGGAAACCATGTTGTATCCCAGACCGACGGAGCATCCCATGCCCAGTTCCTCCAGGACGCGGCGCTGTATCTCATGGGCGAACCGCCTGGCCTCGTCAATGCTCCCTGCGGTTTCGGTGACGTCCAGATAAGCTTCGTCGAGCATCACCGGCTCCATTATGTCGGTGTACTCGGACCACAGCCTATGGAGTTCCTCGGTGACCGCCCTGTACTTCTTCATGTCGCCGCTAATGAATTCGGCGGAGGGGCAGATGCGCCTGGCCTCGGAGAGGGACATCCCGGAATGCAGTCCCATCTCCCTTGCGGGGTAGTTGCAGGTGCCGACGACCTGGATCTGGTCCGCCGGAGACAGGACGGCGACCGGCCTGCCTTTGAGGGAGGGATTGTCCCTCATCTCAACCGAGGCGTAATAGCAGTCCATGTCGACGTGGATGATGATGCGGTCCAGACGAAGCCTCCTGTGATTCGATGGGAATCGGATGATGGCTTCGGATATAAAATTGGGTTTATTCGGGAGCGGCATTTCCTGGGATCGTATGGGACGGACGGATGTCTGCCTCCGGTTCAGCCCTGAATCAGCAAAATCATCAGCCGGACCGGACGGAACCAGCTTCTTCTCGCAGCTGTCCCGAACGCGCTGTCTGGCTCAAAAACAGGATCCGGTCTGATCCAAAACCTGGATGTACTGAAATGTATTACTAGAAAACTAAATTTAACAATTCATGCATATTCTGGATTCATGGATAAGAAAGTATTAGCTCTTATCATAGTCGCGCTGGTCGCAGTGGTTATCGCTGCTGCCACCATTTTCGCAGGAGGCTCGGATGAAAAGAAAGATCCCGAACCCATACATGCGACTGGCATCATGATCGACAGAGCGACTCTCTCCCTGGAGGAGGGAGTCTCGTACACCCTGAAAGCCACCGTCATCCCCGCGGGATGCACCGACCCCGTGGTCTGGTCGTCCTCGGACGTCTCGGTATGCACCGTCACCGACGGGAAGGTCGTCGGCGTGAAATCCGGCTCCGCCACGGTCACAGCGCAGTGCGGGAACGAGAAGGCCTCATGCTCTGTTGAGGTCAAAGCCAAATCTATATCGGCCACCGGCATCATGATCGACATGGCCAATCTCTCCCTGGAAGAGGGAGGCTCATACACCCTGAAAGCCACCGTCATCCCTGCTGGATGCACCGACCCCGTGGTCTGGTCGTCCTCGGACGTCTCGGTATGCACCGTCACCGACGGGAAGGTTGTCGGCGTGAAATCCGGCTCCGCCACGGTCACTGCGCAGTGCGGCAACGAGAAGGCCTCATGCTCTGTTGAGGTCAGAGCGATCTCCATGCCGGCTACCGGAATCATGCTGAACAAAGCTTCACTGTACCTCTATCCTTCAGGAAGCTCTGCCATCACCGCCACGGTGATTCCGGAAGGCTCTACGGATAAAGTCGTCTGGACTTCCTCTGACACTTCCGTATGCACGGTCTCCGATGGTCTGGTCACCGCCCTCAAGGATGGCACATGCACCATAACTGCGACAGCCGGAAAGGAATCGGCCACCTGCACAGTCACTGTTTACAAGCCAGCATCCACAGGAGAACTGAATGCCCTCAGCAAAGCGAAAAGCTACGTCTCATCCCTCGGGATATCCAAGGTCAAGCTCAAGGACTTCCTCCTCGACTACGGCTTCACGGAGTCCGAGGCCACGTACGGAGTGGACAACTGCGGGGCCGACTGGAACCAGGAGGCGCTGCAACAGGCCAGGAGCTATATGTCCAGCCTAAGCATACCGAAGAGCGATCTTAAAAAATACTTGTTAAATGATAATTTTACAGATTCTGAAGCACAGTATGCTGTAAATATACTATTCCCTTGAATAAAGGAAGTTCCGATTTATATGATCGGAACTTCTCTCTTATTCTTTAATTGCTTTATCTGACCATTTCATGGAACCATGTGGCCATTGGCATTTAGATCTTTAGATCTTACGATCCACACTGCTTCTAAGAGGCTCCACGTCGGCTCGAAGGAAGAACTCGTTGATAGAATCTGCCAGAATCTCGACCAGGTCAATCGAAAGCTGGTAGTTTTCAGATGGACCTACAGGGTGGACGAGATTACTGTTTAATTAGTTGATGTAATTATGAAACGTTATACTAGTAACTAATCTACATACCAAAGGGATGTCAATGGCGGGAAAAAGATACGGAACAGTAAATCGTCCAATTTCGGACATGCTTAATGAAATCAATCTTGGCCGCCTGGGGCTCCCCGATCTTCAGAGACCTTTCGTTTGGAACAACATTAAAGTCAGAGATCTGTTCGATTCGCTGCTGAAAGGATATCCTGTAGGCTTCTTTATGACCTGGCAGTTCCCGGATGACTATGAAGATGTCCGTCAGATAGGAACCAACAAAAAGAACTACGAAAGACCTACGAGCGTAGTCATAGACGGACAGCAACGCCTTACAGCGTTGTTATCAGTCATATATGGGATAGAAGTTTACGATGACGACTATAGATCGCGTAAGATTGTGCTTTCATACAATCCTTCCAACCGTGAATTCGAAGTCTGGAGCGGAGCTACTGAAAAAGATCCCAGATTCGTGCCCGATATCTCAGAAGCTTTTAAAAGTGCAATGGAGCAGAAATCAGTCTCCTTCAGGAGAAAATACATAGACAGACTGAACGAATCCCGCATATCAAAGGGTCTTCCCGAACTCAATGACAAAGAAATCGGAGAGATAGAAGATGGCCTCCAAGACCTTATTTCTATCCTTAATATGGAACTGCCGACCATCGATATATCCCGCAACGTTGATTCCAAAGAAGTAGCCAACATATTCGTCAGAATCAATTCTGCCGGCGAGAATCTGAAACAGAACGATTTCATCCTCACCCTGATTTCCGTCTATGACCTCGAGATGAAAACCCGCATAGACAATTTCTGCGCTGATTGCATCATACCTGCGAACGGGACCTCTTTTAACCACCTCATCGAAGCTAAGCCATCACATATCGTCAAAGTAGCCTCCGGACTTGCCTTCGAACGCGGACGCCTCAGATACGTGTACAAAAGAATGGCAGGTAAACTCGGAGACAAAGACGAAGAAGGAATGACCGAAGAAGAAATCCGCACCCGTAGCTTCAGCAAATTCTCCGATGCCCTGGATAAAGTCCTTGACCTAAACACGTGGCATTCGTTCCTTAATAGCATCGAAGGCGCAGGATATGTAAGTCAATCTTTCGTAGCTGCAGAGAATCCTATAGTCTACAACTATATGCTATATCTCATCGGCAAACATAGGTACGGGATACCAGTGGCCACACTCAACGCAATCATACGGAGATGGTATTTCGTATCTTCAATCACGGCCTTCTACTCCGGCTCCACAGAATCTACAGTAGAAAAACAGCTCAACGATCTGAAAGAAGTCACTGATTCAGACGGTTTCCTATCATATATAAACAAAACTATGGATTCTATGTTCACAGAAGATTATTTCAACATAACACTTCCGATGAATTTTGACAGTTCTTCCGGTAGCGGCCCCTACTGGTATGGATTCGTAGCCTCTCTGGTCGTCCTGGACGTGAGTGCGTTATTCTCTACAACATCGCTGCGCTCCCTTTTCCTATCCGGATCCAGCGGCACCAAGAATGCTTACGACAAACATCACCTCTTCCCAAAGAACTATCTCTCTAGTATCGGAATTGACAACGACCGCGAACGCAACCAATTCGCTAACTTCACTTACATCGATTATCCAACCAACATAGACATATCAGACGACCCTCCGCAAGTATATGTCCCGCCCCGGAGAGAGCTCATGGGAGAGAATGAGTATGTTAAGATGTGTGAGGCGCATGCTTTGCCGCTTAATTGGGAGCACATGGATTACCACGAATTCCTTCCTCTGCGCAGGAAACTCATGGCAGAAGTGGTTAAAAAGGCATACCAGAGACTCAAAACTCTGAGTTCTTGAGACAAACTACTCTGGTTGCCGTAAACCGCTGAATTATCCATCAATATACCAGATGGGTTCCTCCGAATTCATTCGAAACAATCAAAGATAATAACACTGAGAACCCATTTTCTTCACTTTCGGCCTACCGCCCGAACCGGTCAAATACCCTCCTGGCCTCGAACAGCTATGAAGTGCCCCATATGCAGCCGCGACTCCGGCCTGAACCCCTTTTCGATATGCCAGTACTGCGGCAACGCCATGCAGCCCGAGGAACCCGCCGCAGATGCCGTGGATTCCCGGCCGAGAAAGCCAGTTCAATCAGCGAATCATCGATCCAGCTTCCGCATCCGATTTACTCGGGCGCGCTCTCTTCCTTGTCCGCAGAATCGCCCTTCGAGAACCTGTACGTTCCCCTGGGCAGGAGCGGCCAGAAGAATATGTAGCCGATCCAGCTCTTCAGCGGGGGCATCTCGGCCAGAGGAGGGGTATAGAACCTGCGCACCGAAGGCAGCATCATTATCAGGATTGTGACGGCGACCACCGGAACTATCAGGTAGTCCTGGAACGCCAGGAATGCGTAGTCTATCCCTATCCCTTCCAGGAAATCATACAGCAGGCTGATAGAGACCAGGATTATGGAGGATCTCATGACCTTCCTCCAGGAGCTCGGCCTTGCCGAGGCGATCCCTATGATGGAATCCGCGGTCAGCAGCAGCATGGCCAGATTGAAAACCATCATCGAGATGGACGCGATCATCTCCATGGTGTCGTACCATCCGACGACCGCCCCTGTGAGGAAGCATACCGTATACCTGAAGATCGCGAGCCCCAGAAGGACCTCCCCGATGATCAGCAGCAGAGGCACGCTTATCCCCTGGGATCCGCGATGGGGCAGATCATCATCCGATGCCATGGGCCGGCCATCGTTTTAATACGATAAAAACGGTACGGAATCATGGATGCGAATGCGGACAGGTTCCTCAACTGCGTCATGGGGCGCTCAGAACATGACACCCTGTTCCACATAATCGCCGCCATCCTTATCATGATCCTCATACCGGCGCTGTCGACAGAGACAATCATAGAGATAGTGGTAGACGAAGACGAATCCCTGAAAGATCAGGCGCTGCTAGACGCCCTGATGCTGACCTGGACTATCGTGCTTTTCGTCCAGTTCCTCGAGGTCAGAGGCCTCAGCTCACACCGCATCCGGGACCTTGAATGGACGGACTCCCTCATCGGATACTCCCGTTCCCGCGGGCACGACGTCTCCCGGATGGAAGCCCTGATGGAAAACTCCCGCATAGGCTCCCCCAAAAAGGTCCTCATCGCAACGAAGACGACTTTCGCCGTCCTTGCGGTCCTGAATTTCGCCATTATAATAATGTTCAGCAACGAATGGATGGACGGCGAATACGAGACGCAGATAGGAATCGGAGCATCCATGCTGATCCTTCTGGAGATAGCGCTGGTCTCCCTCTATATCGACCGGATTACTGCGGCCCACGACCAGATGCAGCATGAATTCAGCTCGCTGCTGATAGAATCCATGGGCGAGGATATGGCCGGCGCCAGCCCGATGTCGTCGGCGATAACAGGAAAGGGGCTGAAAATCTGGTTCCACCTCCTGGCCGTGGCGGCGACTTTGGGCGCATACTCGATCGTCTTCAATATGCTGGTCATCCACAGGATGAACAGACATATCAGCTCCCAGTGGGCGTATGAGCAGGGCCTCGTGACCGCCATCGCCAGGCTGGAAGGCGCCACCAAAATAGTGAGGGCCGAATCGGAGGAGAAAGAGGGCATTGTCATGCGCGCGATGTCCATTTTCAGATGAAAACTCCTTCCATAAAGCATCATGGAAGTGTGATCATCCTGATTCCCGGCTCATCCAATCAAATGAATTAAATATCATCTCCGTAATGAAGGTATCGGTCTGAGGCTTCGCTCGCAAGATCGGGCTGAGGACCACTTTTCTTCCCGGTTATGCAATTGAACCATTGTTTTCGTTGCGTTGCGCATTTCAGATGCGATCTAGCACACAATCTCCCTGGCCATGAACGTCCTGCGGGCCCGCCTGCCGATGACGGCAGAAGAGCTTCCCGCTTTGCTTATCTACCTGTAAGACGCTGAATATCCCATGGCGATGATGGATGATGCCGGTCTTATCGCGAAAGTGCTGTCGACCGAAGGGGCTGTGAAGGCTTTCATAGCCGACGACGAGACATTCAGGGAAGTCTGCCGCCTGGAAGAAGGGGTGACCGATACCTCATTCGGGATGCAGATGGAGAACAGGGCACTGGAAGCGTGCAAGGAATGCCCCAAGCGCATTGCCGTGTTCTGCACGATACAGTTCGAGCCGCCGGACTGCCATGTGATGGTCATGGAGGACGTGAACGGGAAGAGAGTCGGATTCGACATCCCCGAGAACATGAGGGAGAAGTACTCGTCAGACCCCGATCTCATCTGGATGGGAGAGGATTTCGTCATCTCGCCCGACGCCGACATCGGGGAATGCAGGATGGTCATGCTGCCCCAGGACTTGAAATGCCTGGGAGAGGCGGAAGGCATCGGACGCGCGGTGATCCTCTATCCCGCCGCGGACGCGGACATCTATCTGAAGGAGAAGTTCGGGGTGGACCAGAACGACATCAGAATAGCGTCCGGCATAATCGGATGCTATCCGCTCTGAAACTGGAACCCTGTCTGCGCCGAGGCGAATGGCTTTGAAGAGCAGACGCGAGAAGGCCATAGAATACTTTTCCGCCGGGATGCTCTGCTCCCAGGCTGTTCTCGCGGCCTTTTCCGGGGAGTGCGGGATAACAGAGGAACAGGCTTTCAGACTGGGATCCTGCTTCGGGAGCGGGATGCGCAAAGGGCAGGTGTGCGGAGCATGCACCGGCGCGCTCATGGTGCTGGGGCTCCTCTGCGGCCAGAGCCACATCGGAAACGCGGAGGAGCGCGGGATTTCCAACCGCATCAACGACCGGATGATGGACATGTTCGAGGAAGCCAACGGCTCGTTCATCTGCAATGAGCTGCTGGGATATGACATCTCGGCCCCGGAAGGCGCCAGGAAAGCGGCCGAAGAAGGATTGTTCGCGGATTTCTGCCCCAAAATGGTGGGAAGCGCGGCGGATATCCTCGAGATAATAATAGAGGAGATGAAAAAGGGCCCTAGTACCGCAGAACCTCCCGGCCGGAACGTTTCCGGCTGATTTTATTATATGAGAATTGCCGACCGTAACCGGCCGGCGTATGAAACCGTTTAAGGCGCCCGCTCTACTTTGACGTGGCACACCGCGGACATGAACCCTAACGACGCCGTCAGTTCGCACTCTCCGGCCTTATGGGCGACGGCAGTAGCTGTGCCGGCCGCGAGATCGACGGACACGGTGCAGACAGACGGGTCGGAAGACGACCACGATATCAGCGAGAGGTACTCGGAAGGAACGTCTATCGTCTTCGATCCGCCCGGAGACAGGATAAGATCGGCTTCGAGCAGAGGGGACGCCCCGGGGATGGCGGCGCCTGGGATCTCTTCATCCGGAACAAGCAGGCCGCCGAAATCCACCACGCCGACCTTGCATACGGCCGTGCTCCCGCCGGACTCCGCTGTAACATAGCACGTCCCGGCATTCATGGCCGTCACGGCGCAGATGTTTCCGTCCGGGGATATCCGGCATACGGCTCCGTCGGACGCCGTCCAGGAGACCGCTCCGGAATCGGATCCTAAGGCCTCTATGACCGCAGTGAAACCGGGCATCAGAACCGCGGAGCCGGCGCTCAGCCTAAATCCGTCTTCCACCCTGACATCGATGACGGCGGAACGGCCGCCTGCGGACGCGGTAATCGTGCTGGTCCCGGGGCTCAGAGCATGGACTGAGATATGCGGCCAATCGAGAGCCGCCTCGCAGATTCCGCCGTCCGAAGATGACAGCCTGATCGAACCGACGTTCTTTTCGGTATCCGGATCGATGTACAGTTCGAAGACCGTTTTTCCATCCGGATGCATGACGGCCGAAACGCTGCCCACGCGTTCATCATCCTGAATGAATCCGAACCCATTTATCTGGCCTGACGGGAGATTGCCGCTGTCTCCCCCTTCCCCGCCGCCGTATACCGCCATGACCGCGCAGACCGCCGCGAGAGCGACCAGAGCGGCGAATATGGGTACCATGCTCCTGTCCATAAACAGGAACCTGAGTACGGGGTTAAATCGTTTATTGGACGGAAGTCCCTGCCAACCTCAAAGCCAGATCAGGCGGGCAGACGAACATCATCATTCCGGGGCGGGGAGAGCCCCCACGACTTCGTGCGGACGGTAGGGCTCCTCCAGATACCTCACGTCATCCTGCCTGAGCCTCAGGCCCACCGCTCCCACCGCATCCTCCAGATGCGAAATCCTGGAGCCTCCGACGATGGGAGCCGCTACGCCTTTTGCGAAATGCCATGCCAGGGCAATCTGCGCCATTTTGACGCCATATCTGCCGGCGACCTCGCTGACGCGGGAGACGATCTCCATGTCGTTCTCTCTGGCGCGGTCGTATTTGTCCCTGCGCACGCCGTCGGTCAGGCTCCTGGCGCTCCCGGATTCCCAAGCTGGATGGGCCAGATGACCGCTGGCCAGAGGGCTGTATGGGATCAGCGATACGCCGTACTGCCTGCATACCGGGATCAGCTCCCTCTCATCCTCGCGGTAGAGAAGATTGTAATGGTTCTGCATCGTCGAGAATCCGGTCCACCCGTGCTCTTCCGCGCAGATCTGCATGTTATGGAACTGATAGCCGTACATGGCCGAGGCGCCTATCGCCCTCACCTTCCCGGATGCGACGAGCCCGTCCAATGTCTCCATGGTCTCCTCTATCGGCGTGCCGTAATCGAAGCGGTGTATCTGGTACAGATCGAGATAATCAGTCCCGAGCCGCTTCAGAGTGCCGTCTATCTCCCTCAGAATCGCCTTGCGGCTGAGCTTCCCCTCGTTGAAATAGACCTTCGATGCCAGGACGACATCCTCCCTCGCGATCCCGAGCTCTTTCAGCGCCTTCCCTATGAACTCCTCGCTGGTCCCAAGGGAATAGCCGTTGGCGGTGTCTATGAAGTTGATGCCTGCGTCGAGAGCATATGAGATCATATCCTTCGACTGCCCGTAATCCAGCGTCCATTGGTGGAAGTCCTCCGATCTCTCGCCGAACGACATCCCGCCGAGGCCCAGGCGGGAGACTTTAATCCCTGTCCTTCCCAGTTCTGTGTATTCCATGCCATGTCCCTCTGATTGTCAGCGTACCGCTCCGGATCGGAGGCTTCTGCCGAGTTCGTATGCATCCCTGGGATACCGGCTGCTCCGGGTCATGTCCAGCGTGCCGCATCCCGCCCCCAGAACCATACCCTCGTCCTTCATTCCTAGATACCTGACCAAGGTGCGGTAGTGCGACACGATGGCGTCGAAAGTCCAGTCGTCCGAATTCCAGGCCACCGTGAGCAGGCAGGAGCGCAGTCCCCTCCCGCTGATGCTGGAATTGTAGGAGCAGAACCTGTCGATAACCGATTTCAGCTGCGCCGTGAACCCGAAGTAATACAGCGGCGAGGCAAACACCACCATATCCGACGACAGAATTGCGGAGCGGATCCTTCCGCAGCCGTCATCGATGGAGCAGGGGCCTTCGTACCCGCAGCGCAGGCATCCGCTGCAGGGATGCACGTCCATCCCGCACACGTTCAGGACCTCGCACGCGTGCCCTTTCTCCTCGGCACCCCTGACGAAATTCTCCGCCAGAATCGCGGTGGATCCGCCGGCGTTCGGGCTTCCCATCAGAACTGCGATCCTCATGCCGGCGCCTCCAGACCCAGCCCGGAGATCCAGCTCCTGATCTCGGACTGGGACGCGGTCGAGGAGAACCTCTTTCCGCCGAGCCAGTTTCCGCCGTCCGAAAGCGCTTTGAGATGGTCGTCGCTGCTCCCGACCCCGCTGGAACTGGATGTGCAGAACGGGATGACGGTCTTTCCTTCCAGGCCGTGCGTCTCCACGAACGTCCACATGATCTTGGGTGAATCGCCGTACCAGATGGGGTATCCGAGGAATACGGCCGAGTATCCGCTGATGTCTATGCTGTTTGCTATGGCCGGGCGCGCGGAAGCATCGTTCTGCTCCAGCCTGGTGCGGCTGCCGCTGTCGCTGTAATCCCTGTCTGCGGCTGTATACGGGACTTCAGGCGTGATCCTGATGAAATCTCCGCCGGTCATCCCGGCGATCTCCTTCGCTATCCTCTCGGTGTTCCCAGTTTCGGAGAAGCATACTACAGCCACTTTTCCGGCAGGAACCGTACCATCGTCCGGCGGGGCATCCTGGCCGCCTCCTGGGCTGTTGATGAAGACGGCGGCCGCGACAGCCAAAACCGCCACGACGATCAGGACCGCCAATAACGCTGCTGTTCTGTTCATGGTATCGGAAATGTCTCGCGGTCGCCTGTCCGACAGGAGCTCCCCGCCGACGCCTATGCAGTCCCTGGGATATTCGTTGATGAACACATAGAATGCCCAGGGATCTATCCCGGTTATCCTGGAAGCGGATTCCGTGAGCTCCTTCGCTATCTGCGCCTTCTGCTCCCTGGAAAGGGGAGCGATGTCGATGGTTATCGATGGCATCTTTTCACCTTCTCCTGTTTGCTGCCAGAAGCCCGAGGACCGTACTGTATACGAGTTCGTAGACCGTATGATGCACGAAGCCTATCTCCGCGGCCTCCATAGCCTCCTCCTGCTTAGGGGTGACCTCGGTATAGGGGCATAGGCCGTAGAGGAACGGGAAGAACGAGTAGACGAACCCTGATATGTCCCCGTCGGAGAGGCCTCCGCAGAATTTCCTTATCATCTGTCCGACCGAATCCAGCGTCCTCCCGTAGGAGCGTTTGAATTCCGTCAGGTTCCCGATGCGGCTTCCGGCCTCCATGTCGTAGTGGTTCATGGAAAGTATCCGGAGCATCTGCCTCCTCTCTTCCAGGGAGGCGGCCAGGAAGTCTGCGATTTCCTCTTCCGACATCGATTCCCGGCTGCGGACCGCATCGTCGATCGCATCTGCCCAGGACTCGTACTCCCTCTGAAGAAGGGCCAGAAAAATCTCCTCCTTCGTCCGGAAGTAATTGTAGATGGAGGTGCGCGTGAATGTGGTCTTCCCTGCGATGTCGGCCATGGTGATCTCTTTGAATCCCTTCTCGGCGTAGAGCTCCTCGCACGCTCCGACGATTTCGCCGCGCCTCGCATCTACCAGTTTCTGCGTCCTTCTCGGCATCGGTCTTCCTCTATTCTGACACAATGTCACTGACATAATGTCAGAATGAGTATTAAAGCCTTGCCGGAACCGGCCCCGGAGCGTTCTTCAGGATATCCGGACCGCAATAAACGCGCCAGACAGATCAGAGCATCCGTTTTTTCCCAAATGGCGGGAAGCAGAAACCGCCGGCAGAATCCGAAGAACTCCCTGGTGCCCTTCTACTCCTCGGATGCTCCGCAGTGAATCCGCAATGGTCAGCGCGGACGAGGGACAGAAGTATTCCGTCCTCCTGCGAATAATCATGCAGTAAATAGGCTCCCATAAGGCGACTTCGCCAAAGGGAGGCGGCGGATGAGCCGTTGCCGCTCCTGAGAATGGGACGACACCTGCGGCCGCTAGGCGGAATAGAATCAAATATTATCTTGGTTGAATTCGAGAGTTTGTTCTCCTGTCATCACGATGTTCTTTTTTGATACTCTGCAGGGACGAACCCTTCAAGCGCGAATACAGGATGATGTCGATGACCAGACATACAACCGGCACGAATCCGAACATCATAATCGCGAAATCCATGGGCACCTCCAGCCTGCTGAGATTCTGAAGCTCAGGGTGCGACTGGCAGGTGGCCCCTCAGCCAGCCGTCGTCCAACATATTGGTCGCTTCGGGTTCCAGAACCGTAAACAAAATTCTGAACCGATTCGTCTGCTTCCTGCTGTCGTACTCGGATTGCGGCCCTTCTCCGCCGGAGCCGGTCCGCCGACGGTGCTGAAGAACCCGGCGAAATCGAGGGCTATGCCGTCATCTTCAGGCAAATGTCCCTGAAGAACAGCATTTGCGCCTCGAGACCGGAATCTGTGCGCCCGATGATGCCGGGCGGCGCCTCTCCGGCATGGTACGAGCATATGGCGCACCGGCCCGTACTTCTCTAATGCGGCGTACACGCTTTCAGCGGCATATGCCTCACGAATCTGGCCGATGACGGCGCATATGATCTGATAAGGTTCTGGATTGAATTGCATGGCGATTTTATTCCTTATTTACGGGGCTAAGGATAAATGATAAATGGTTTGGCGCGGAAAGTCACCGCCTGGTTAGGGCACCATTCCGATGCCCTCACATCTCTTTGTGTATGATCATCGCAGCGATCAGGATCATCGCTGCCGCGGCAAAGGCGACGTATGCTCCGTATCCTATGCCGAAGTGCGCATCGCTGATTTTGGCTACGACTATGATCGCGGCCACGATCAGAGTTATGCTGCTGAACAGCGCCGAAATGAAGAACTCCTTAGGCCTGTCTGTCCTGCTGAGATATTGTATTCCCGCAATGATGGAGCCTATTCCGAGGAAGAAGATGATGAGTACGCATATGCGGGCGATGCCGCTCAGCCATCCGTCCTTGAAATTGAAGTAATCGCGCAGTTCCCACAAGGTGTGGTCACCGAAGCCCGTGGCCCATACGAGGAACACGGAGATCATCGTGACGACGCCTCCTGCGATCATCAGCATGTTGGCTGTTTTCATGTCCATGAGGATGCCTCCGTCCGATGGTTCGGTGCGCCTGCTGTCATTCGGATTGAGGCGCACCGAACACAAACGCTGTCAAAGAGCTATATGAAATGATTAAACTTGCTAAATGAGGACTCAACAAAATCATGGACATATGATGGCTCCGTCGTTCCCGCGCCTTTCTTATTGCTGACCGATTGCGCCATGATTCCTGCTGCGAAGGCCATCCGGAAGCCGTCGTGACCCTCCTCGAGGCAATCCGCATGCCGACGAAGAGACTTCCGGAAAGAATTCCAATGTAGAGAAGGGCCGCATCGACCTGAAGCTTCCTTCTTCATCTCCCGAAGGCTAGACCCCCAAGATGATCGAGAGCTGCGAGAGGGGCAGCTTCTCTGTCAGGGAGAAGGCCGCCTCCGAGTGCCGCATCCCGCGTTTCACCGCGTCCAGCGGCGTGATCACTGTCGAATTCGTCTTCGGAGGGAGCCCCGATGAGGATACGCAGGACCGACATCGGGCGCAACGGCCGCAGGCCCCCGGAGGACTGGGTATACTTCGCGAGGAGCCCCAAGCACATGAAGACCGCGTTCACCGAGTGCTGCATCAACAGGATGATGAACTCACGAACACCATCACCATGGACCAGCACTACGTGGAAAGGATCATGGGGAACCCCCGCACGTACTAATGGAACAGGATGGCGGTCGCAGAGTACGGCATCCCCCATCCGGAGATGTTCATGCCCCTATCGACAAAACCGGGGACCCGAGCTCAACGAGTTCGCCAGGAAGAAGAACGGCAACGTCTGCCGCGACTTCCTGCAGGAGTTCAGGAGGCGCTACGTCATGCGACGTCGCCCGAACACATTTCGGAATGTACGGCTTCGCCGGGACGGACTGCGACCGCTGGAGCTTCGGGATAGATGCATAGCATCTGTCGATGATCCTGAACAGGAAAGAATCGGACCGCCCACGATATCCGGGCGCAGGCACTCGTCTGCGAAGTGCAGAAGGGAAGGGAAGCGGGCATACAAAGCTTTCACCGAGCAGAGACAGCGGAAAGGCAAGGGAGAGGCATTATAGCCCGCTCGACGTCGGAATGAAGGGGCGCGGCCCGGAGGGAAAAGAGCATCGATCCATAGTCCGCTGATCTTCCGGCATCTCGCGCGTAAGCGATGAGAACCAGCCTCCCGGCGAGGGATCGCCCTGATGCGGGGCCGGTCTCCAGTATCGATCGGAGGGCGGTGTCCGCCGGGCGGTTCGATCGGAGCCTGATCCCGTTCCGATCGGCGAACGCCCTCAGCATGTTCTCGATGTGTTCAGCCCGTTCCGGGACCGCCATGCCTTCGGTCTCGGAATCGGCCTTGTCGATCATCGACCTCATATCGTCGACGGAGAGCATGTTCACCGCGGAGCAGAAGAACACCAGGCTGTGGCCGTCGTCGTAGCTCTTGAGGAGCCTGTCCAAGAGCCCCACCTTCTGACGCTGCTCAGCGAGGTAGGCCCCGATGCCGATGTCCTTGGCTTTCTGCATGTCTTTGCGCTGGTTGCGGTGCAGCACGAGGGTGTCGTAGCTGTCGAAGCCGTCGTAATGCTTGCAGGGATACTCGGGGCATTCGAAGCAGTACTGCAGGTTGCCGTGCCTGATGCTGCAAGGGACTCTCGGACAGGTCTCCGCGCAGAAGCTTTCCTTGAAGCATCCGTCGCAGTTGCCTTGTAGGCGGTATCCGCACAGCCCGCAGTTGAGCCCGCACAGCGAGAAAAGCCCATCCGTCCTTTCGAAATTCTCCAATCCCGTGACAGTCCCTTGTTCCTGTTTGCCCATGTTGTCCCCTCCGCTAGTTGGCAGACTCCAATGTCCGGCATGCAGACAACTCCGATCCGCCTTCAAATTATCGGTCCCGGAACGGCGTCAGAATCTGTCAGAGAATCTCCGGCATCCCAGGAACGACATGGTCCCTGCTGTCCTTCTCGTCGAAATGCCGGCGCGTCAGAAGAAGGAGAATAGACGGGGCCTGACAGGTCCATATCATCGAGGATTGTCTATAAACCCCAGTGCCGCCGTCAATCCATGCAGTCCTGGAGCAGATACGGAATGACAACTGGTGGAATGGCCATCTGCGCTCAGGGGCGCGCATTTCCGCAATTCCATGGATGGGCGCACCGCGCTGCCGCTCACGCCCAGGAGGCGCGACCGAACGAGATGCCAGCAAGCCCTGGATCGTTACCTCTATGCTATCAAACATCCGGGCAGCGATATCGTCAGTCGCTTGTACAAGGGGAAAGACATCGAGTCTCGATTTTTCGAAGCAAAAAAGTGATGTGTTTCATCTATGACCTCACGTACCGATTTCATATTATCTTCCACGATAAGTTCAATATGACGATAGACTGGATGCATCTTTTCTGTGTCTATCTGCGTCTATCTGACTGAAAACAATATAATGAACTAAAATGCTCCCCCACTGCTTTTATAGTCACGAACCTAATGTTTTTGAATTATAAAGACATACGTTGATTCATGGTGGCCGTAGAGCAGATCGAAATATCCAGAAAGGTTGGCATCGACGACATCGACAGGCGCATGAAAGAGATCGAGAACTTGACGAAGAA
>JAEEGL013974570.1_pt1 | contig 26320 bp, 21 predicted proteins | sample 9134231 | NCBI WGS metagenome assembly JAEEGL01 (sample SAMN16246548, study PRJNA631951) | gut metagenome | biome: gut microbiome; feature: rumen; material: fiber-attached | host: Bos | place: Iran: Karaj | collected 2018-10
ATAAAAATATAGATGATAATACTTATCAAGTTAAGTATGTAGAAATGACTAAAAGAGAGTTAATAAGAATATGTAGTAAATATGATATTGTTATTGTTAATAAAGTATTAAATGAAAAAGAATATGATTATGAACATTTTAAAAATACTAATATAAAAAATAATAATTATGGGATTAAATTAAGTGATAATATAATTCTTTCTTATAAAGAGATGATTGATAATAATATTATTACCATAAATAATTATGATGTTAATATTGAAAATTTAAATAATTATTTATATAAAAAGGGAATTAATGAAAAAATTGATAAAATTGATAATGTAACAATTATATTGTTTAATAGTTATCTTATTAAAAATAATAAATTAGTGAATTTAATAGATGGTCCATATTTTGAAATAATTAATAAAAATAATTGAAATAATTTTTTATGCTTTTTTGTTGATAAAAAAACATTTTTTTTATATAATTAATATTGAAAGTAGGGTTGCATATGAGAAAGTGGCAAAGATTTTTAATTTTTATTTTTACATTTTGCGTGTTAATAACTAATGTAAAAAGCAATACAGTTACTATTAGTGGTGATGAATGTGAACAATATAGTTCACAAACTACAGCAAATAATACTAGTACATCTTCTGGAATAACGGCTCACACGGTAGGCGCTAATGAATGGGGTATTTTAAGTACTGGAAGTACACTAGTAACTATTGCTGGTCCAGATGGTACTGGGGTAACAATTCCTGATCCAAATGGTTTTGCGAGCCCACTTGATTTTTCAAATGGTAAAGTATCGACTAATTCTAATTATGCACCTACGGGTGATACAAATTTTGATATTACTTCTGACAATGGAAATGGTTCTTTTAATATTAATACAGATAACCAATTTGCTTATGATTATTATGATCAACTTGCAATTGCAACTGGTTATGGGCATAAGGATGGTTATAGTAAAAATGACGTAAAAGAAATGACACAATTAGCTTCTAATTTAGGTATTGATTTAACAATTACATATGAACCAGTGCTTGATTTAAGAGATGGTAATGGAAATGTATATCATATGACTATTTCCGAAATAGAATCAACAATGCCTGAATTATTTAATGATCCAACTATTGGTCCAGTTTTAAGAAGAGTACGTGACAATATTTGTGATGATGGGGTGTGTACCGCTGAAAATCCTAATAAGTATACTTGTGAAGGTTGTGATGAAGAAACTGGATGTGAGTTTCCACCATGCAATGAATCGGAGCCTGAACCAGAATCAGAACCAGAATCAGAACCAGAAACAGAACCGGAGCCTGAACCAGAACCGGAGCCTGAACCAGAACCGGATCCAATTGATATATGTACATCAAATTGTGAACCAGAATGGAAAGAATTAAAATTAACTGGTGAGAGTTGTAGTATGGGTGGTGGTCAAAGTTGTCCACGTATGAAAGAAATAACAAGAGTTGAAGATAAAATGAGTGGTGGAACATGTGAAGAACCTACATATGTACATTTACATCATGATTATATAGATGTGGCATGTGGGTATGCCACAATTGATCAACTAGTTACAACTGTTGTCAATTATCCTGAAGCTCCAAAGTCTCCAATAATGGCTGGAGAGTCATTCTTGTGGGGAAAGACATCGTCTACTCAAAAAATAGAAGTACTTGAAATTAACGACAGTAAATTTAAAAACACAAAATGTCAAATTGAAAGTGATATTTCATCAAAGCAATCATATCTAAATTGTTTGGTTGCAGGTGTTGAAAGAATGAAATCATTTATTTCAACAATTAAAGCAGATTTAGAAAATACAGAAAGCGGTACTTGTGTTGAAACACATACTATTTGCGATTATCAAGATCCTGATAGTTGTTCAGCAATGAATTACAGTTATGCTCCTTGTGTTTGTCATGATGAAAAAGTGGTAAATAGTTCATGTGAAGCTTCAATGCTTGCTAATATAGCGTCACTAGAAGCTGCAATTGCTAATTCAGAACAAGCAATAGCTCAAACTAATACGGTCTTAGGACAATTATCAACTCAACTTTCAGATGTTATAAGATGTGGAGATCAAATAACTAATTATAGTAAATATTCATATACTAATAATGATGTTGTTAGATTTTATGATGCTAAGATGGAAATTGAAAATACTAATATTTTAAATGATAAAGCACAAATGGCTAATAGTATAGTGGCAATTGGAAAAAGTAATGGAGAATTACTTACTCGTGATCAATTAATAAATGCAAGTGGAAAATATATATCACTTCCTGGTGGAGTCAATACTGATCCAAATCATTATTTTCAGTACACTATTCCTGTTAATGTAAAAGATGGTGCTAAAGGAACAGTATCTTTAAAATCAAGTGATGCTGTCATTACTTTTGCTGGTAATAGATATAACAGTAATGCTAGATATTCTGATACTAGTAATATTAATGCTACTATGTCATATACTAAGTATCAAACACAACTAACAAATGAAGATCGCCGAAAGATTGCTTCTGCAAATATTGATGAAAATTTATTTAAATTTTATACAATGCTAACCTTAAAAAATAGTGAAAATGAGTATGAATTATATAATCAGTTTAAAGAAGATTTTTGCAATAGTTATAGTGATTATTATTTACAGGTATATCAATATGGTTGCTATAGAGCTAAAGATGATGATTATTATAATTATCGTTATGATTCTGAATTACAATATTGCGTAAATATGCAAGATGAATACATGTCTGGCATGAGAAACGTTGGTGGCAACCATAATTATTATTGTGGAAAGAAATCTTCAAATAATGGATGGGGAGTTTCAGATGATTATAGTTATGTTGGTAATAAAAATGAATTTTGTAAACAAACTTTAGATAGTCATTTATTTGAAACAAAATATATTGATGGACAACCTGTTAGAACTGTATATGCAACATTTGATTCTTCTGGCAATCCTGGTGGTGCTGCAGAATTTTATACAATTTTTTCAAATCTGGGTACTTGTAGTTATAACACAGGTTACTCTCCATATTCACAAGTTAATAGGCAAAGATATATAAAGACACCATATGGAATAATGGCTAAAGTTCTTGACCGTGTAATTGGGGATAAATTGGAGACAGTTGCATCAAAATTTGATGGTATGCCTGGTTCATATGATTATACGACTGGCTATGGAAAACCAAGTGGTTCTACTTTAGCTGGCCAGTATATGAATATGCCTGTTACATATACAATACCAACTCCTGATTTGTATTCTTGTGAATTTGAAGTAACTAATCCATATATATGTACAAATTATACATGCGATGAAGATGGCAAAATTAATTTGGTATATAGACAGATATCACTTGAAAATCCTTTCCCTAATGCTGGCAGCAATAAACCAAGAAAAATGGGTCAAAACTGGAGTCAATTATTAGTTGATGATATTATAACTAGTAATCGTGGAGTAACAACCGATGAAGTATATAATCTTGAACCATTATATACAATAGAACTTACACCACAAATGATTTCTAAAATAAGAAATGATTATTCAAATGTATCATTAAGTGACTTTAATCTTTTGTGTGATAAAAATGGTATGTATTGTGTTAGCTCATTTATTCATGAATACTTGGAAGAATTAGGCGCAATTGATGATAGTCATTCTTGTGCAATGGATACTACTCATAGTTATGATTGGTATGATTGCTATAAAAATAATGAAACTGCTGATTAGCAGTTTTTTTATTTACAATAAAAACATGGTAATACTCTTGAAAAAAAATAGCAAATGGGTTATACTAATATAAGAATAATAGGAGTGGTATATATGATACTTAGAAAACCATATGCCTTTTTTATAAAACACTTTAAACTATTTAATACAATATTAACGGCGATACAGGTATATTTAGTATATAAATTAATATATTTGGTGCAATTCTTTTTTGAATATTCTAGTTACCCACAAGGTGCACTAGGACAAAATTTAATTGGAGAATTACTTCCAAATATATTTTATGTTTTTCAGTTTATTTCAATTGGCTTTTCAATATTGTTAATTACAATCTTGGCTTTTAAAAAGAAACCAATTAAATTATATTTATTTATTTTAATTGTTAATATTTTTTCATTAATAATGTTATTTATTAGCAATTATTTTCTTGGAATTATGCAAATGCAAATAATTGAAAATAGAACTGCATTTGCAGTTAGAGATTTTTTGACAATATCATTAATAGCACAATTCTTTATATGCTTTTTAACTAGTTTTAGAGCACTTGGATTCGATATAAAAAAATTCCAATTTGGACAAGATATTCATGATTTAAATATATCTGATGAAGATAATGAAGAATTTGTGGTACAAATTGATGTTGATTCTAATGAATTAAAACGAAGATTTAACAAAAATAAAAGATATTTTAAATACTTTTTGTATGAAAATAAAAAAGAAATAATATATGTTTCATTATTAATAATAGGTATAATTGTGACGTATTTTACAATTAATGCTAATATATATTTTGGTGTTAAAAAAACAGGCGATTTTGTTTCGGTAGATAATTTTATGTTTGGAATTGAAAAAGCGTATTTAACAGAACAAGATTCTCATGGAAATAATATTACAAAGGATAATACGTTGGTTGCTGTTCCAATTAAAATTAAAACTATAAGTTTATCAGAAAAATTAAATATTGGAAGATTTGCTTTAACAGTTGGTAATAATAAATTTTATAATACTATTAAGTATAAAGATAAAATAAGTGATTTAGGGGTAAATTATAATAGTCAAACTATAAATAATGAATTTTCTGACTATCTATTAGTTTATGAAATACCTAAAAATATAGCTGGTAAGAAAATGCAGCTATATTATTATAGTGATGATGATAATATAATTAAATTTAATATTAATAAAATAAATCTTGATCAAGAAATTACTACTGTAGAAAGTCATATAGGAGAAAAAATGAAAATAAATGATAGCATTATTAATAATGCTACATTATTGATTGAAAATTTTGAAATTGGTAATAAGTTTTTAATTAATTATAATTTCTGTGCTCATGAAGAAATGTGCTATAACTCATATGAATATATTACTCCTGATTATACAAGTGAGTATGATATGACTATTTTAAAATTAAATGGCTCTATTGAAAATGATGAACAAATTGATTTGTTTACGTTAATTAGCCGATATGGACAACTTGCTTATTCAATTAATGGAAAAACAAAAATACAAAATATTGCTTTTAAACAAAAAGAACCTCATAATGTGAAAGAAAATAATACATATTACATGGAAATAATCGAAGAAATACAAAATGCTGAACATATATCTTTTATATTTAAGATTAGAGGAGCAAAATATATATATTCTTTAAAATAATTTGTTGTTAAAAGGGAAAATATATGCTAAAATGGAGATGATAGTATGAAAAAAATAGCACTTATTGTAATTACACTATTGATGTTTATAACGCATGTTAGTGCAGATGTTTGCAATAATGTTCAATATGAAGTATTACAAAAACTTGCAAATAATGTTACTACTTATTTAGAACCAGTAACTGATGAAAATGGCTATAAAAAGTTTAATCTTGTGTTTGTTGGACTATCACCTGATATCAGAATTATTAATAAAAATACGAATGCAACTTATTTTTCAACAAATTATTATCATTTAGCTGAACGCAAAGCTGAAGATTTGACTCCAGGCGAAACATATAAATTTGATATACGTGGCATGGAAGTTTGCTATTTTCAAACTTTTAGAACAATAACTGTTAAAATGCCAAAATTTAATGTTTATTCACAAGATCCTATATGTAATGGTGCTAAAAATTATAGTTTATGTCAAAAATGGACACCAACTAATGTTGATTATGACACATTTGTGAAACGTGTCAATGAATATAAAAGTCAACAAGTTCAAACTCAAACAGTAACAACTATTTCATCAAACAAAATAACATTTTATGAAATATATAGAAAATTTTATTGGCCAACGTTAATAATAACAATAATTATATTTATTATATTATGTTATTTATGGGTTAAAGAAAATAAGAAAAGTAAACTATAGGAGGTAAAAATGTTAAAAAGAAAGAAAACACTGACACTGCTTGGAATTATGCTGATTGGTTTAGGTGTGGTGTATAATACATATAAAGTTTATGGACATGAATCATATAATCTACTAATAGATGGTCGAGATGATTGTGAACAAACAGATTTAAATCAACATATAAAAAATGAAAGTGGAGAAAGTAGTACAACAGTTCATGGGCTAGGAACTGATAGTAATCGTATTACAACAAACTCTAATGGTGAATATACTGGTGGCACAACAATTAGAATTGGCGATTACGAAATTAATCCATCGGATTTTAATTATTTTGAATTTGAAAATCCGTTAGTAGAAAATTCTGATGGCACTTGGTCTACTAATAATAATTATGCTCCTACTGGTGACTTAAATTTTGATATAGCTCAAAGTAATGGTGATGGAACATATAGTGTTACATCAGATAATCCATTAACGTATTATTATTTTGCTTCTCTTGCAAAAGAATTAGGACATGAACCACAACAATCATATTCTAAAGATGACATAAATTCACTTGTTGCAGAAGCAGCAGACAAAAATGTTTCAGTTAATATTACTTATGAACCATGCTTATATGTTAAATTAGCAAATTCATATGATACTATTAAAGTCGATGCAACTTATTTAAAAGAACATCCTGATGTAGCACAACAATTATTAAACGATCCTAAAACAAAATATGCAATTCAATCAATGTTGAAAGCTTGCTTGCCTGCTGGAACTTGTGATTCAATTCTTGAACCAGAACATGATTGCATTGATTGTCCACCAGAAGACGATGATACTGAAGATGATTTTGATGATATTGATGATATTGATGATACAGACGATGTTCCACCTGGATGTACAAATACTCCATGCGATGATGATGATGTCCCAACATGTGTATCAAATTGTACACCAGAACCTTATCTTGTTGAATTTCATGAATCATGCAGTCTTGGAGCTCCAGCCCCTTGTAGTTTGGCACCAGAGCCAACTATACCGGCTGATATATCGAGAGATGCTGATTGTGAAACAAATCCAACGGCTTTATATGTAACACACGATAAATCTAATATTGCTTGCGGATATGCTGATGTGCTAACTACGACGACCACAACGATATATTATCCAAGTAAGCCTCAATCTCCTATGACTGCTGGGAACTCATTTATGTGGGGAAAAGCTTCTTCTACACAAAATATTGATAAAAGTTTATTTTATACAGGTAGATATGATTATACTAGATGTCAAATTGATCATGAGGCCAAAGCTTATCAAAATTATATTGATTGCTTGTCAGCAGAAATAGAACTTATTGAAAGAACTATTGATGATATCAGAAGTAGAATCGATACACAATGTCAAATATGGATTGTAGGTCCTGAATGTGAACAATGTACTAGTAGTTGCAAAGATAGTACTTGCAATTGCAATTCAGCTTGTCAACCTCATTCAACTATTGATGAAAATTGCAAAATTTCAATGCTTAATAATATTGATGATCTTGAAGATCAAATTGCTAATATTGAAAAAACTATTGATAGTTTTAATGATGCATTAGATGATTTAAGCAATCAAATGGCGGAATTAGAAAAATGTGGTGCTGAAATAACAAATTATTCTGGCGTCAATTCCACTAAAAATGATGTTGTAGAATTTTCTGATCCAACGATGGTAATTGGTAGTGGCCCTGACATGATAAAACAAAACGGAAATACTATTGCAGGTATTGAAAAAAACAATGGTAATTTATATACGGTAGATGAACTTTTAAATGTACAAGGCAAATACATTGCACTTCCAGGAGGCATGAATACTGATAAAGAACACTATTTTCAATTCGTAGTACCAATATATGCACGTGATGGTGCAACTGCAAAATTAACTATAAAAAGCGGTAATGCACAGAGTACATTTACCGGTAATACTTATTCTACTGATGCATCATATCCAGAAGGAAATAGTGTCGATTATAAGAAATATTATAATAAATATCAAACAACTTTGAATGATGAAGAAAGACAAACAATGCAAAAACTAGACCCATACGAAGCTAAATTTTATCAATTAATTGTTACTAAAACAGATGGTGAGTATGCTTTATATGATAGATTTTCTGAAATATTCTGCGGTGCTAATTCAGCGGATTTTGCAAGCAAAGGATCATCTGCTTTAGGAATTCAAAGTTATGCAGAATGGTATTTGAATGAAACAGGTTCAAAGCCAGATATGAATTATACAATTACAATTGGTGGTAAACAAATATATCCAAAAAGTGATGAATATTGTCGTGATATGTTTGCACATAATATGGTTGATGTTTTATATGAGGTAAAAAATTATGGTGGTTATAGCTTTAGAGTGATTAAGGCAGGTAAAGACAACGAAGATAATGCAATAGGCGCAAAGAGATTTTATGATAAATATAAAAACATAATAATTGCAATAATTAATAATTATTTTAAAGATCAAACTTTTTCTATTAGTGCTTTGACAGGAAGTGCAACTCAGTATCTTAATGGAAATGGTAGTTTACGTGGAGAAACTCTTGGTGGAGCGCTTATGAATGATGCTTATACAGCCACTGTACCAACTCAAGGAGTATATACTTGCAATTTTACTATACGAAATCCATATATATGTACAAGCTATACATGTGATGAAGATGGTAGAATTAATTTGGTTTATAGACAAATATCACTTGATAATCCATTCCCTAATTCAGGAAGTGAGAGTTCGCGAAAAATGGGGCAAAACTGGAATGAGATACTTGCAAATAATTTAATAACAAATAATCGAGGTGTAAAAACTAATGAAGTTTATAGTCTTGAACCATTATATACAATAGAACTTACACCACAAATGATTTCAAAAATAAGAACAGATTATGCAAATACATCATTAAGTGATTATAATTTAATTTGTGATGCAGATGGATTACATTGCGTTAGTTCATTTGTTCATGAATATTTAGATGAAATAGGCGCTATTGATAAGGAAAATTCCTGCGCTTATGATACAACTCATGCTGAAGATTGGTATGATTGCTATAAGGAGGTGTAATAGATGAAAGAATCATATTGGGGTATTGCAATTGTTGTAATTGGTATTGTTTCAATTTTCTTTGTATATTTCTTTCAAAATATGACAAATACTGATGAACATAATTACAATATGCTAAAAGATATCACAGAAGCTGCAATGTTTGATGCTGTTGATAAAGCTGCGTTAAGCAAAAAAATAGTTATGATTGATAGAGAAAAGTTTGTGGAAAATTTTGTTCGTAGACTTGCTGATTCGGCAACACTTAATAGAACATATCGAATTAAAATATATGATATAAGTGAAGCTCCTCCTAAAGTTAGTTTAGAAGTTAGTAGTACGGAAAAAACGAATGTTACTGGCGAAATATTAGAATTTGACATTTCAAATAGAATAAATTCTATTTTGGAATTTCCATATTAGTATAGAAAGAGGTTAAAAAATGGTAGAAAAATTAAAAAGATTTATTACCAATAAAAATACAGTAACTATAATTGGATTGTTACTTATTATTGGTATATTATACTTTGTTTATCAAAAACAAATAAAGGACGCAACTAACCCTATAAAAGTTCCAGTTGCAAAGGTTACTATTCAACCAAAAACATTAATTACTGATGATATGATTGAATATATTAGTGTTCCTGCAGTTTCTGTTAGAAAGAACACTATTACTAATAAAACAAGTATTGTAGGAAAATATAGTAATTATAATACTATGATTCCTGCTGGAAGTATGTTTTTTAATGAAACATTAGTTAAACAAGAATCACTTCCTGATTCAGCATTAATTAGTGTAGGAGAAAATGAAGTTTTATATAACTTTAAAGTTAATATGGAAACTTCATATCAAAACTCAATTATGCCTGGTTCAACAATTGATATTTATATGAAGGCTGTTGATGATGAAGGAAAATTAATGGTTGGAAGATTCTTAGAAAATGTAAAAGTACTTGCGGTTAGAACAAGTGATGGTAAGAATGTATTTGAAAATACAAATGAGACACGTGTTCCAGCATATATTTTCTTTGGCGTAAGTCCAGAAATTCATATTTTACTTAGAAAAGCCAGCTATTTAAGCAAATATTCTATAGTACTATTCCCAATACCACATGGTGATGTTGCTGTTGTTGAAGATAATGAAACAAGAGTTAGTACAGATGAACTAAAAGAATTTATTAAGTCACATACTATTGAACTTGTTGAAAATGTTAATAAAACAGATAATGCAACAATTGGAAATCCAGAATTACAAAATAATGAAAATGGAAGTTTAATTGAGGGTTAATTATGACTGGTAATGAGTTTTTTTCACAAATGGATTTTGGCCCTTTGGAAGAATACTTATTAAATGATGATATAACAGACATTTCTTATAGTAATAATGGTCAAATATGGCTTAGATCATTATCACAAGGTATATTTCGTGTTGAAAATCCAAATATTAATAATGCATTAATCGAAAAATTGGCATTTCAATGTGCCAATGTTGTGGGGAAGAGTTTTAATATGGCTCATCCCTTCCTTGATGCAGAAAGTGCAGAACTTCGTATGAATTTCGTACATGATTCTATTGCACGTAATGGAATTGCTGTTGTTATAAGAAAGACACCAGCAAAAATACGACTTGAAAAGAATAAAATCATTGCTGATAAATATATTACACTTGATGTACATGATTTTCTAGAACAATGTGTACAAGGACATTGTAATATTATTGTGTGTGGGGAGACTGGTTCTGGTAAAACAGAGTTTATTAAATACTTAGCTTCAAAAATTAAGGAAAATGAAAAAATAATAACAATTGAGGATACCCTTGAACTTCACCTTGACCGAATTTTTCCACATCGTGATATTGTGGCGATGAAAACTAATAATATAGCATCATATAGTGAAGTATTAGTTACATGTATGCGTCAAAATCCAAAATGGATATTACTATCCGAAGTTCGTAGTGCAGAAGCAGTTCTTGCAGTACGTAATTCAATTTCTTCAGGTCATTATATTTTATCAACAATACATGCTGATAAAGCTGAATCTATCCCTAATCGTATGTATAGTTTGCTTGAAACTAATCAAGATATTGAGCAGTTTTTGAAAACTATATATCGTTATATTCAACTAGGAATATATGTTAGGGCTTATTTAGATAAGGATACTAAGAGATTTGTTCGTGAAATTGCAGAAGTAACCGAATTTTATGTTACTCCTGATAATAAAGCTGAATCAAATATTATTTATAAAAAGTTTAGTGATGGAAAAGTCGTAAGAAATGAACCTAGTAAGTATCTACGTGATTATTTACTTGTTCAAGGTGTAGTACTTCCTGAACACATATTTACTGGTTTACCAAGAAATGATAATACTAATATGGCGGTTCAAGGTGCTACTACAAATAATACTTATACTACTAATAGTAATATTAATAGTAATGTAACTGCTAATAATACTATTAATAGTAATGTAACTGCTAATAATACTATTAGTACAAATAATTTTAAAATACCTGTTAATAATGTTAGCAGTATGAATAATGTACCTAACAATATTAATAGTACAAATGATAATGTAGAAGTGTTATTTTAGCAAAGGAGGTAAAAATGGAATTTTGGGGTTTTTTAGCCTGCGGCATAATACTTGTGTTTATAATTACTTATTATTTAAATGCTGGTAAAAAAGTATACAAATATGTCGTTAATGGTGTTGGTGGATTATATGATAAATATGCACCATATTCATATGGTAAAGTTCGCGAAAAAGTAAAAGCTCTTGGTCAAGATTATACGCCAAAGCAATATGCAATTCAGGCTATAGTGTTTAGTGTTGCTGCATTTTTGATTAGTTACCTATATTTTTACAATATAATTGTTTCAATTATATATGTTATTGCTATATTATTTGTTATTCCATATTTAACATACTTGAGATCTAAAAGGGTATTTAGTGAGTTTATATTTGAACAAATTCAAGTATATACAACTAATACTATTATGGAATTTGCAACCACTCAAAGTTTTGTTAAAGCACTTGAGGGTGTTAGGGATTCTGGTGTTCTTGAGGATCCAGTTAAAAGTGATGTTGAATTGATGATTACAATGGCATATGAAAATGGTACTGTTGAACAATCAATAGAATATATGAATAAAAAATATGATTATTATATTGTTAGAAATATGCACCAGTTATTTTTACAAATAACTAATGAAGGTTCTTCTAGATCAAGTGATGCGCTTGAAAATATGTCACTTGATATAGATATGTTAGTTGAAGGTGTATATCGTGATAGAATAGATAGACAATCTTTCCATAAGAAATTTATTAGATTTGGTATACTTATGTATTTACTTGCTATGTTAATGCAATTTTTACTTGGTAATGCCTCATATATTAAATTACTTGATACATGGTGGGTACAAGTTGTACTACATGCAATATTGTTAATAAATAGTTATTTCTTACTAAATGGTGAAAAATTCTATAATGAGAATGTGGGTGCTGAATAATGGCGTTTATATTTATTATCATAATAGTTATATTTGTATTTGAGTATAGAAATATAATTGATACAAATAAATTTGTTAAAGATTTAAGACCATATAGTAGAATGCTTATGGAAGATGATTATAAATTTTTACTTACAGTAAAATATGGTGTCGATGTAGATGCTGAAAAAATGTTTGATAAAAGAATACAAATGATGTTTATAGTAATAGTATTTATGTTATTTGTATTTATTTCTAACTTTTCATTTTTAAATGTTATGATAGCTATAATTGTTGGTTTCTTAGCATTTAAACTTGACTATATGAAGTTAACTAATTATTATAAAAGAAATCTTTATAATATTGATAGAGCGCTTCCATATTATTTGAAAAGTTTGGAAATTTTAATTCAACATTATACTGTACCAGTTGCACTTAGAAGATCAATGAATTCTGCTCCTGAAATATTTAAACCAGGACTAGAAAGAATGATTACAAGAATTGAAGAAGGAGATGCTACTGTAGAACCTTATATGGATTTTGCAAAAGAATATCCAGTTAGAGATTCAATGCGAATGATGCGTTTATTATATCGTTTAAGTTTGGGATCTCAAGAAAATAAACAAGAACAATTACTTATGTTTTCTAGAACTGTATCATCACTTCAAAATAAATCTCGCGAGCAAAGATACAAAGATAGACTTTCAACAATGGAATCAAAAACAATGCGTATGCTATTTGTTACAGGTGGTTTATCAATTATGATTCTTTTTGCAGCGATGTTTATGATGATGGGTAGTGTATAGTAAGTGTATATGGTATTTTAAAATTAAAAATTATGGGTTATAATATATATAGTAACACAGGGAGGTGAATAATTAAATGAAAGAGGCTACTGGAGAAGCAAATATGACAATTATTACTGTTGTATTAATTGGTATAGTATCAATTGTTGGTATTCCGTTAATTCGAAGTTTATTAAATAGTACAAGTAATGCTGGTAATTGCCAAGCTGCTGGTTATTCTTGGGAAAATGGAAAATGCGTTGATGAAAGTGGAACAGAACATACAGACTATTAATAGATAGCAATGCTAATGTTAGTTAAGGATTATAAAAGGAGGTAATGTAATATGAGAGATTCAATAGGTGGAATTACTCTTATGAGTATATTTATCTTCTTTTTTATTATGGTTACGTTTTTCTTAACGGGTACAATTTTGTACTATAAAGGTTATAAAATTAATAGTCAAATTATTAATTCACTTGAAAAGTTCGAAGGTTATAATGAATTTTCAGCTGATGATATTGATCGTACTTTTAAAAATATGGGTTATAGACAAGTCACTAATGCTGATAACAATTGTGGAACAAGTGAAAATCCGATTATTTGTTTAGGCAATAATGCATCATATGATTTTACTATTTCTTGTAAGGTAGCAACTGATCAAAATGCATTTAATTCTGGAAAACGTATGCAAAATAAGCATGTTGTTTATACTGTTACATCATACATTGATATTGATTTGCCATTAAATTTTAAACTAAAAATACCTATTTCTACTAAATCAAATCCAATATATTTATTTAGTGGATATGAAAATAATGGAATGGGGTGCTTTAATTCATGAGAGAAGCTATAGGTAGTAGTCACTTACTTATGATTATTGTGACTATTATAATTGCAATTATGATGCTTTTGGCTGCTTCAATTAGTTATACAAAAGCATTTAAGGCTCGAAATGCAGTTTTGAATATTATTCAAAAAAATGGTGGTTATGGTATCACTGCAGCTGATGTTGTTAGTAGATCTGAAGACGAATTAAATGAATTACTTGATGGTCTTGGTTATAAACTTAATACAGATGTAAGCAGAACTTGCCCTGATCAAGGTAAAAATGGTGTTATGCTTAATGGCCAATCTGCTGATGTTCAAAAAGGTCATCAGTATAATTTCTGCGTATATCATATGCAGAATGAAGATGGTAATCAGTATTATAGAATTCAAACTTTTATGTATTTTGAGTTACCTGTATTTGGCAGAAATGATCGATTCTCAATTCCAATTTTTGCTGATACATATACATATTTTAAAACACAAGGTTAGTTTAATAAGGAGAAATGATTTATGAATGTAATTATTTCAAATAAATTTCAGTCAGTATTACAGAATTTGGAAGTTGAAACTTTAAAGACATTAAATGGTGTCTTTTCTGTTGATGAAATAATATCTCAATTTAAAGTTATATTTTTTCAAAGAATGATTCTTGATATTACTGCAATTAAAGATTATAAAAATATAGAGAATTTGCAAAAACTTGCGATTTCTTTAGATGCTGATAAAATTATATTACTTTTAGATGATGATGCAGAGAGTTCATCACCTGCTTTTCAATCTAAATTAATATCTATGGGTATATATAATTTTACACAAAATTTAGAGGGTATAAATTATTTATACAATCATCCAAATACATATCGCGATGTTGCTCACATACAACAACTTGATAATGTTGGCGGACAAGTTCAAGCTGCACCTATTGTGCAAACTGAGGTTCAAAAAGAAACAGTTTATGTTGAAAAAAAAGGACCACGTGTTATAGGTGTTAAAAATGTTACCAATCAATCTGGTGCAACGTCACTTATATATATGATGCTTACACAACTTAAGAAAAATTATAATACTGTAGCTATTGAACTTGATAAAAGAGACTTTACTTATTTTCCAAATACTGAAAATATTATGTTTTCAAAACATGGACCAGATTTAGGTAATTTTATTACTGAAAATAGGGATAAAGATGTTATATTAGTTGATTTAAATAATGCTAATGGTGTCGAAGAATTATGTGATGATGTTATATATTTGATTGAACCATCGGTTATTAAGTTAAATAAATTCATGCTTTTACATCCTAATGGTTTAACTCCATTTAAGGGTAAAAAAGTTATTCTTAATCAAAGCTTGTTGAGTCAAAAAGATGTTTTGGATTTTGAATATGAATCTAGATTAAAAATATTCTTTAATATGCCAGCACTTGATGAAAGAGAAGCTGATATATATATATTAAATGTTTTCTTATCTAAATTAGGTTTTTCTCTTCAAGCTGATACTGAGGCAGAAACTAAAAAAAGAAGTTTATTTGGTAGATAATGTAAATAAATGTATAGTTAAACATTAAAAAATTTGACATTTTAAAAAAAATATTATATTATAAATTTGTTATAGGAGGTTTATTATGGATTTAATTTATGCTTTGGCAGGTACAGGACAAGCTTCATCATATAATAGCGAAACATTTTGTGACACTATTCCAAATGAAGTTATGAATATTGTTCATATGATTTATTTGGCAATTCAAATTCTTACACCATTATTATTAGTTATTTTTGGTGCAATTGATATGATCAGAGCGTTAACACAACAAAAAGATGATGAAATCAAGAAAGCGCAAGCAGGACTTATTAAAAAAGTTATTGTTGCAATTATTGTTTTCTTAATTCTTACTATTGCACAATGGGTTGTTGGACTTGCTTCTAAAGCAACAAATGGAAGCGATGCTAGTGCTAATGGTTGGGGCTGTGCGTGCAAACTATTAAAAGGCCAAAATGGAAGTTGTAATTAAAGAATTCATAACGAATTCTTTTTTACTAGAAAATTGACAAAATGATAAAAATGTGGTATCATACTACACCAAATGAAAGGGGATTTTAGATATGGCATATAAAAATTTTTTAGATGGTACAACTGATAGACATCCAAATAGCAAAAAAATAAAGAGTGGAAGCAGCAGTTTTGATGTTTATGGAGAAACTGCACCTGAAAAAAAGAAAAAGAAATCTTTTTTAGGTATGTGGGTTTGGGTTGATAAAGGTTATGAAGTTATTGGCCAAAATTTAAAAGGAAAGTTAAAAAAGAAAAAAAGTGGTCTTAGATTTTTTCCACCATGGTATCCAAAAAGAGAATTAGTTTATACTACACATTCTGTTATGGATATACCTGTATTACAACATTTTACAAAGGATGCATATGATGTTCAAATTAATCCATCCGTTACATATAATATTGAGGATTCAGAATTATTTTATGAAAATAGAGAAAGCGCTTTAAAAAAATTAAATGATGTTATTGAATCTTTAATTCGTAAAGAAGCTGAAAAACATAATTTTGAAACTCTTAAAGGTATACATTTGACACCACAAACACAAGAAAAAATTATTAATGATAATGGTGAAGAAGAAATAAAAATAACATATAATTATGATGATTTACAGTCACTTAGAGATAAATTTGGGATTAATGTTGAATCAATTAATATAACTTCTGTAAGTGTAACCGGAAAAATAAAAGAAGCACTTGAAGAAAATAAGATTGCAGATGAGAAAAGAAAACGTGACTTACAAGATGAAAAAAATAAAACTGCACTAGTAGGAGAACAGGCTAAACAGGAAAGAATAAATGCTGATGTTAAAGCTTATGAATTTAAACAATTTTTGTATGTTATGGGTGATGATGCAGCTGCTCATGAAGACTTCCGAGCAATGAAAATGGCAGAGGGAGGAAATGCTACTTTTGTTATGGGTGGATCATCTAATAATATGGAAGATTTAACCAATGCTATTATAGCTACTAATGAAAATGTTAACAATTTTGTTAAGGCTATGACTATAAATAAATCAATGTATGGTAAGAAGAAAACTAAAATCAATAAACAAGAATCTTTGAAAAAAGTTTCTGTAAAAATTAAAAATGAAAGTAATCAAAGCAACAAAGAGGCTGGAGTTGTAAATATACAATTTCCTTTTTCTGAAAAAAATCCGTATTGGGATGGAAAAGTTCATGTAGTTGTACCTGGTATGTTAGCATCAATTAATAAATCGGATTATTACTATATGGAAGGTTATGACCATTCACATGATATGAGAATAATGGCTTTATTAAGAAAGATTGAAGATAAATTCTTTAAAGTACCATTGGATGATTATTATGAATTTGGAAATTTGTTACATAGTTTTGACTTGGATTATGTCTCTACGTCTTCACTTAACGAAAATATTGGGTTACTTCCACAAATGACTGTTGAAGAATTAAAAAGTCAACTTGGTATAAATAATAAAGCAGAAAAAAAGGCAAAAGAGGTAAAAAAAGTAAAAATACAATTTCCTCTTTCAAGTACTAATTCATATTGGGATGGAAAAATTCATGATGTAACTCCTGGTATGTTGGCATCAATCAATGATACAAATTATTATTATATGGAAGGACAAGACCATTCTTATAACATGAGAATGATGACTCTATTACAAGAAAATGGTGGAATCTTTTCTAAAATACCATTAGATAATTATGATGAATTTAATAAATTGATGGGAATAGTTGACTTAAATTATGTTTCTACGTCTTTACTTAATGAAAATATTGGGTTACTTCCACAAATGACTGTTGAAGAATTAAAAAGTCAACTTGGATTAGGAAAAGGTACTAAATAAAAATATTAGATAATTACATTGTAGTTATCTTTTTTTTATTTAGAATAAATTCCTTTTTATTTGACAATGCTGTTTATATTGAGGTATAATTTATGTGTTAGAGTGGGTGAAATTTTATGAATTTTTTAGTTGAAGATTATTGTGTTGGAATATTTGGAAGAGGAACTGGAATACCTGGTTCTATTGGAACGTTAATACATTTAGTATATATTGGAATTAAAATTGTTGTTCCAATAATATTGGTATTATTTGCTATGCTTGATTTAGGTAAAGCTATTACTGCAAAAAAAGAAGAAGATATTAAAAAATATCAAGGACTTTGCATTAAAAGAGTTATTACTGGTGTTCTTGTATTTCTTGTGGTTATAATTACAGAATTTATTTTAGGCTTTGTAGAACCTGAAAAAGGTAATAGTGGAAATTCTCCTATTAAATGTGCCATGGAAATAATTAAGGGTAATGGCAGTAGTAGAGTTACAAGTGTTACATCACATTAATTAAAGGGTGATTATATGAAAAAATTAAGTTATTTTATAGTTTTATTAGCAAGCATATTTAGTTTAAATATGCTTGTTAGTGCTGAAACGTGTAAATATAATGTAGGAATGGTACCACCCAGTAGTACATTAGATTATTATTCTTTTTTAACCGCTTTTGCTAATGACTCAAATAATTATTCATTTATGCGTACATATGCAGCAAATAAATATTCCGGTATGACAAATGAAGAATTTAGTAAAGAATTAAAAACTTTAGATGAGCATATGATGATTATTGGTACTCCTAAACATGTTCAGTATTATTTTGATGGAGACATGGATCACTTGGCTAATGATATGACCCTTACCTATAGTGAAAATAGTGCAAATTTATATTATAGTTTTTATGACTGGGGAGATAATTGGTGGTTTGGAAGTTATGATAATGCTAGCAAATCAATAAGAACTGTTTCTTATGATCTTTTTGAGAACGTATCAAAGTTGACAAGGGGTACATGTCCTGATGCTATTTCTTTTTCTGTAGTTGTTGATGAAGAGTGTACTGATTCTCAATTTAATAGCTATGTTCAATGTATAAGATTTGGTAAAGAATTATATTTGTCTGACTATAATTATGATTATATTTCATTGATAGGTGATGCAAATTTAACACCTGGTGCTAAAGGTGCTAATATGATATTATTCAAAGAGGGAAATGTAAATGTCAATAGCCAAGGCACTAGTCAACAAGATAATTCTCAGCTTCTTAACGCAATAAGCTGTACATTAGATACAGTATCTTCTGGTTTTTCCACTGATGAAGCATATAGAATTAAAAATATTATAGATGGTGCAACAAGAAATCCTGATTATAATATTCGTAATATATATGAAGATGTTGTAACATTATCTGTTAAAGATGCTGAAGATACAATACGAGATGTTAAAGATGGTAATGATATATCTACTTATAAGGGTAAAATGATTTATAATTACATACTTACACTTCCATATTTTGAAAAATCTACTGCTAGTGAAGCATATCAAATGATGCAAGATGATATTAAGACATTAGAAAATTATAAGAATGAATATTCTGAATTTGAAAATTGTCTTAGTGATGCATATGGCTTTAAAGAAAAAACACCTAAGGAAGCAATAAAAATGTATATGGAATATGATAAAACTTATCAAGGATTATATACTGATGCAATGATACAATTGTTAAGCGTTTTTACTGAAGAAAGTATAAAAAATTGGTATGATGCTTCTAAAGAAACTAAGTATGTTGATGATTTGGCTAATAAATGTCAATCAATACAAAGCGAAGAGGGAAGAAAACTTTGTGAAAAAAATAATATAAAAAATGATATAGAGAAAATTCAATGTACAGATTTGCTAGGAAAAGATAATTTAACTCCTAGTGAAAAAGTGTTAAAATCTTCATTAGATGAGTTATGTAAAAAATCTTCTGATTATAATTGTTACTTAACTAAATGTGATGAGGCGAAAAAAAATAGTAAAGTTGATGAAGAAATTGAAAATTTGATTGAAGGTAATACGGACGCTCAAAACAGTGCACGAAATGATGTAAATACATTTTATGAACATCTTATAGAGCATACTGGTGTTAAGCTGGAAAGTGATTTATGTATTTTCTTTAGTCAAGGTGTAATTAGCGAATATATAGATATAGGTTTAAATATAGTAAAAATTGGCGGACCAATTTTAGTAATATTACTTTCAGCACTTGATGCTATGAAGGCTTTGGCATCTCAAAAGGACGATGAAAATAAAAAATTCTATTCACATTTAAAAATTCGTTTAATTTGTTTAGCTTTATTGTTTTTTATTCCTGCTATAGTGCAATTTATTCTAGATATTATTGAAATAAAATCATGTGGGAGGTGATGCATTTTGACATTTGTAATAGATGCAATAAGAGCATTTTTATCTCTGATAGACAAAGTTGTTTTTTGGTTATTAGAACGATTGATAAATGTTTTTGATGTAATGGCATCGGTTAAATTGTTTTCCGATCCCGTTATTGAAAAATTTGCAACAAGAATTTTTGCTTTTGTTGCAATTATAATGATTTTTAAATTATCTTTTTCAATAATTCAATATATTATAAATCCTGATACTTTTGGTGATAAAGAAAGAGGTTTTGGAAAAATAATTCAAAATATATTAATAACATTGGTAAGTTTAGTGTTTGTCCAAGATGCTTTTAAAATTGCCTATGATTTTCAAGGACGTGTTTTAAGTGAAAATGTAATACCAAATATTATATTAGGTGTTCAAAATGTTGATGAAGAAGAACAAAAACAAGTGAAAAATAATTTGCCATTTTTAATCTTAAGCCCATTTTTTACACCTAATACAGAAATAAGTGGTATCTCATTTGAAAATGAAGATTATAAATGTGGCGCATATTATATGTATAAAAGCACTGCAAGTACATCATTTAATACATCTTCAATGTCATATGCTAAAAATGATTATAATACTAATTTTACTTCTTGCATGGTTACAAAAGCAGAAGGTGAATTTAATGCAAATAAATATGAATTGGCAATGAAAAATAATGATTATTGGGCATTACTTGATAATGCTACTATGAAATCTACTAATCCTGATATTTATTTATTTAATTATAAAATGCTAGTCTCTACACTTGCTGGTGCATTCATGGTCATTATGTATATTAACTTTTGTATTGATTTGGCTATACGTGTTGCAAAACTTGGATTTTTACAATTAATTGCTCCAATTCCTATTATTTCAATGGTTGATCCAAAGTCATCTAAAAGTGGAATGATGAGTAAATGGTTAAAACAATGTTTAAGTACTTATGCTGGATTATTTATCCGTATTGCCGCTGTTAATTTTGTTATATATATTATATATATAATCATGGATCCTTCATTCTTTTCAAATTTAAATGCTCAAGCAGGTGCCTTGAGTGGTGAAGGTGAAAAAATATTTGTTCAACTTTTAATTATTTTTGGCGCATTTATGTTTGCCAAAGAATTACCAAAAATGATTTCTGATTTAACTGGTATTGATTTGAAAGGAGACTTTAATCTTAATCCGTTTAAGAGAGCACCAAAAGAATTAACTTCACTTGGTGGTAAACTTGGTGCTGCTGCTGGAAGTGCTGCTGTTGGGGGACTTTTAGGTGCATATGCAGGTGCTAGGTCAATGTATGATATATCACAAGCAAATCACTTAAGCGGCAGAGCAAGTTTTGCTAAAGGTGCAGGTGGAATGGTTCGTGGCTTGTTACGAGGAGCAGGTAGTGGTTTAGGGACAGGATTAAAGAATGGCAAACCATTACAATCATTGAAAAATGGTAAAGAAGCTGGTCAAAAAGTAGGTCAAAGAAATTATAAATTAGATGGTACAACTTTTGCTGGAAGAACTAAAGCTAGACGAGATGTTCTTACTGGACATCAAACTGATTTTGATGCTATGGAAAAAGATATTGCAGATGAAAAAGAATATGCATCATTCTTTGATCAAATTAAAAGTCAGGCAGATTTTTTCAGTGGATATAAAGATGCTTCTGGCGCAGACGTTGATTTGCTAGGCGAAGCTGATTATATGAATGATATTGGACTTGGTGCACCAACTTCAATGTCTGCATTACAAGCTGCTGCTAGTACTGCCAATGGCAATGTTACAGCTGCAGAAACAGCTTATAATACAGCATTAAGAAATTATGAAAATTTGAGAACATCTAGAAGAGCAACACAAAGTCAAATTGCTGCTGCTATTGGCGCTTTAAATACTGCTGATCAAAACTTAAAAAGTGCACAAGCAGCAAAAAATACTGCTGATAAAAATTTAGAGGTTGGACGAGCTGCGTCAAAAGGTGTTAAAGGACTTAAAGAATATTATCAAGCATTGCAGCAATCTGGAAATGCTTCAACTGCAGAGTTGGATGCTGCAAAAAATATGTATGAAAGTGCTCAACGACATGTAGTTACTAATGCTCACACTTATTATGCTGCAAATCCAGAACAAAATGGTGTTGCAAGACAATTACAAACACTTAAAAATTACGCCGCTGCTAAAGCTACTGAAATTGGACGTGTTGATGCAGATGGTAATGATATTCTTACAAGAAATGCAATGGCTTCATATGATGAATTGAAGATTTCTAATATTAATGCTAATAATGCCGTTACAAATACACCAATGAGCAAAGAATATAAAGCAAGTAAGGCGGAAAAAGATATTGCTACTGGCGGTAAATAAAAGGGGTGAACAAAAGTGAATAATAATATGTTTTTAATACCAGCTAACTCTAAGAAGTCTATGCTGATATTTGGTTTATTTAATGTTGTAGATTTAATTGTATTTGGTAGTGGAGTAATGGTAAGTTTTTTACTATTACTCATATTACCAATTGAGCAGATCGCTTTTGGTATTATTGCCTTAGCTCCTGCTTTAGTTACTGGTTTTTTAGTATTTCCTATACCTAATTATCACAATACACTTAGATTTATTATTAGTGCTTTGGAGTATTTTTTAGGAAGACAAAAGTTTACATGGAAGGGTTGGTGTTGTAGAGATGGCGAAGAAGAATCAAAGTAAATATACTGAGGATCTTATTCCTGTAAAAAATATTGTTAACGGTATGATACAACTTGATAATGGTGAGAAAGTTACTGGTATTAAAATATTACCTAAAAACATTTTCATTCTTGATCAAGATACACAAAATTCAATTATTTATAATTTAAAAAATGTATATAATATGATTGATTATGAATTTTGGATTATTGTTGCTGATAGACCAGTAGATATTCATGTATATCTATCTAATCTTCAAGCTTTATATAATGATGTTACTAGTCCAAATAGAAGAAAGCTTATTGTTCAAGAAATTGAAAAAGCAAATATGTTTATGACTAATAATGTTGTTGATACTGAATATTTCTTATTATTTAAAGAAAAGAAAGATGATTTAATTGCTAAGAGAATACGTAATTTAATTTCTACATTTGCTAGTGCTGGTCTTCAGACTCAACAAACTAGTAATGATGATTTACGTATGATACTTGATAATTTCTTAAATGGGGGACAAACTACTAATTTTGGGACGGTGATTAGCTAATGGATATTAAGTCACAGATTGCCCCTAAGGGCTTACAATTTAGAAGTGCAGATTTTACTATTAGTGATAAGCTTGCGACTATTATGACTGTTGTTTCTTATCCTAAAATTATTTCCCCTGGATATCTTGCAACTCTTACAAGTATGTCAGGTGTAAAAGTTTGTATTAAGCATATTCCACTTCCATTTTCTGTTATTAGAAAAATGTTAAATAAGGAAATTGCTGATTTAAAACAAAGATATCAAGATGAAAATGATAAAACTATTCAAGAAAGAATTAGACAAGACTATGAATCACTTGAACAATTTATTACACAGCTTGCTGCTACAAATTCGAAAATATATGATTTTCAAATGCATATTATGGTAACAGCTGATTCCCCTGATGAAATGATTGCTAAGAAGTTGCAACTTCGTAGTTATTTAGAAGCTATGGAAATAAGAGCATTTTCACTTCGCTTTGAACAAGAAAATGTATTTAAATCAATGATTCCAATTTTTCCAAAACAAGAAATTGAAGATCGTGTTGGAACACCAATACCTTCTCCAACTCTTGCAGCTATGTATCCATTTATTTTTGATAGTATTAAGGATCCAGGACTTTCTATGCTTCTTGGTACAGATTTTTCTGGTGGTGTTATATTATTTAATCAATTCTTATTTCAATTAAAGAAAGAACATAATAGAAATAATGCAAATATGATTATTTTGGGTACATCTGGTAGTGGTAAATCTACTGCTGCTAAGTTAATGCTTAGAGCACATTTACGTAATAATTATCAAGTTGTTGTTATTGACCCTGAAGGTGAACTTGAGGGTATGACTGAACTTTATGATGGTGATTTTATTGACCTTGGTAAAGGTGGAGAATATGGTATGATTAATCCACTTGAGGTTGTAATTGATGCCGATGATGAGGAAATTCGTGAAGGACTTGGCTATACAGTTCTTACACGTACTATTCAGTCAATTAAAGCATTCTTAAAATATTATGATCCTAATATTGATGATGATGTTTTAACTATGTTTAGTGAAATGGTTCAAGAAACTTATAGACGTTTTGGTATGGGATTTGATACTGATTTTACTAAATTTAAAAGTGAGGACTTTCCTACATTTAAAGATGTATATGCAACTATTAAAGGCAAACTTTTATCAATGCCTGATCAAAGTCATGAAAAAGATGTTCTTGAAAGACTTGAACTTAAGATAAGACCACTTACTAAGGAATTGAAATATTATTTTGATGGTCATACAACTATTCAACCTAAGAGTGATTTTATTGTATTTAATATTCGTGAACTTATGAATTCTGAACAAAATATACGTAATGCATTATTCTTTAATATATTGAAATATGCATGGAGTTTAACTCTTGATAGAAGTCATAATACTGTATTAATGGTAGATGAAGCTCATGTTTTACTTGGTGATAAGAATAGTTTAGGTGCTGATTTCTTAGCACAAATACAAAGACGTGCAAGGAAATATAATACTGGAACTATTATCATTACACAACAACCAAGTGATTTCTGTGATCCATCTGTTATTACTCAAGGAAAAGCTATTTTTGATAACTCTTCATATTATCTTGTTATGGGACTAAAAAAACAAGCTGTTGAAGATTTAGGAAAATTAATAGATTTAAATGATAATGAAAAAGAAAGTATTAAACGTTATAATCAAGGAGAAGCTTTATTTGTTTGTGGAAGCAGACGTATGCGTATAAATGTTATTGCCACTGAACAAGAACTTGATTCATTTGGTTCTGGTGGAGGTTTATAGTAGTTAGGAGGTGACTCTAATGGATGAAGGAAAAGGAACAGGCAATTTTGTCGATAAAATAAATAGATTAAAAAAATTAATAACTATTTTAAAATTTACTGTTCCAGGAGTAGTATTTGTAATTTTATTATTTATGGTTATTTTTACAGCTGTCATGTCTTGGCAAAAAATTATCCCTGTTTTTTCTACTTCTTCAACCGTTGGAGTCCAAACTATATATGATGATACTTATTTAATGGACCAAGTTAATAGTAGTATGGAAAATTGGTCTGATGAAGAAAAATTTGTTTTTACTGAAATGCAGCATCAACATGATATTTGGGTTAATGATTATGTTGATTATCAAACAAAACCAGAAGTTGTTACAAATTATCCTAGTAATGAACTTGATTTAGTAAAATTTGTGGTTCCTATTCAACATAGAGGTGCTGCAAATATTACAGCTTATGGATATGATTATTCAGAAACAAATAAAACTATTGGTGAAGATGGTACTAATTTAAATGATTATGATGGTGAAGTTACTGTTTATAATCATGATACCCGTGATTTTTATGTTCAAGCTGGTGAAAAGTTAGGTAGTACTTTCTTTTTATTTCCAGGTCTTCGTCAAATGATGGGTAATAGTATATCTGCAAATATTACGTATGATATTATCCATCCAGCCTATGCACCATGTGTTGGTATTCCAGGTTATTATTGTATTACTAATTTAGATAGTATACTATCTAATTGGAGTGATTTAGGTACAATGTATATGAATGGTGAGTCTGCATATGAACTTTATTTTGATATGTATCCAAAACTTGGACCACTTGCATCAGCAAAT
>JAEEGL010036324.1_pt1 | contig 26317 bp, 12 predicted proteins | sample 9134231 | NCBI WGS metagenome assembly JAEEGL01 (sample SAMN16246548, study PRJNA631951) | gut metagenome | biome: gut microbiome; feature: rumen; material: fiber-attached | host: Bos | place: Iran: Karaj | collected 2018-10
CATACCTGTTCAGGTATATTGGATTGCATCGAGAAAAATTGACAGATCCGGGTATTCAACCTGAAGAGAGAAATGCAATTCTTGAAAAGGCTATGCCTTGGAATTTTAAGAAGGTCTAAACTTGGATTTTAGACCTAATACCAATGTTTTTATAGCTGCAGATCATGACGATTCCTGCACTGTCTGGCTGATTGATGCCGATAATCTTGATTATGAAAAGAAGAGGGGCGTTATTGTCTATACTCCGTCCTATGGTGCTCCGGAACTGGTGCAGCATGTTGACGGCATCCGTTTTGTAAGTGACTGTCATGCCTTTGGAGTACTTGTTTCTCAGGTTCTTACCTGGGTTCATCCTTTTCACGGAAAGATGCTGGAGGATCCGGACGGAGATGACTGGGGCGATGCGTCAGCAACTGAAATGACAATGGAGCAGAAGGCTGATGCCGGTCTGCTTCCGTGGATAGATGATCCGGCTGATCGCTCCAATGAGGAAACTCATATCAGTAAAATGTTGCCACGGAATATCTTTCTCACCGAACTTCTGAGAAATATTTCTAGGTACACCTTCTGTGAAGGTCGTACCAGTCCTTCTCTGAGACCGACTATGTTTCACTGGTGCAGAGCTCTGATCCAGGAAAGAGATCTGACGCTGAAGTGTTCAAAATGCGGCATGAGCATACCTTATCTGCCAGGAACATCTGCAAAGTGCATCTGCTGTGACGCCGATCCTCTTGCTCCGTATATTCTTGAACTGCAGTCATTCCGTCTTCTTCCGCAGGGAAGAATGAAGCAGCCTGAGTGGGTATGGCATCATGAACTGGATCCGGATCTGCCGATGCTTAAGGTTTCATCATCGTCAGACAGTCCGTCAGGAGAATCAGAGCAGTTCCGTGAGTGTCTGAAGGATTCTCTGCTCTTTACTCTGCCTGAAAGAATTTTCCTGCCGTTTAACATTCGATCCTTTGATGACAGTTTTATGCAGGTGAAATATATTCCGGCCAGAACTTCTGCGGAAGGAACTCTCTCCGGTTATCTCAGGTTCAGTCCTGTCTCAGATTCTGACTGTCAGCTCTATTTTGCCGGATTAGCAACCGAAGGCAGATTCTGCAAAATTGATTCAAACGGAAGAGTTGTGGATCAGGAGGAAATTCTCAGGGGCTTTTCAATAGTATGTCTGACGAAACAGGGTTACAGCCGGCTGGTCAATGTAAATCTGAGGAGGTGCTGAGATGCTGAAATTAAAGGATATCAGCGGTTTTAAAGATGTTGTCAGAGAGGTGGAACTCAGGGAAAGTCCACTGGTTGCAGTTGACAGATTGTCAGATAAGCAGAAGGTGGTTCTTCAAAACTGCGGACTTGCTGCTGGTGATAATTTTTTTATTTCCCTTGAGGAAAAACAGCTGGTTATGCCAGTTTACTCCGAATCTGGAGTCCTTTTCAGCTGCAGATTCGTATGCAATGAAAAGCAGATGAAGGCAATCACCGAGTATCAGAAGTTCGGTGTCAGTCTGGTGGCGGCTGTAAGCAATTTAGATCTGAATAACAACAGTATTATTGCTGATATCTATGCTTTTTTTCACCATCTTTCCTGTGGTAACAGTGCTGTTGTAGTTGAGGATAAAGTCCTTAACCGTATAAGAGAAAGATTTGGTTTTGCTCTGGACAGAAAAAAAGAATGGAAGAAAGACGGATCTGAAGACAATGGTGATAACGAAAAATGGAATGAAAGCGGAGAAGAAGACAGATTTTTTGATTTTCCGTCTTATGAGCACCTTGTGCAGACAGAAAATTCAGCTGAGAGTAACGCAGGTGTTAATGGTGATGAATCTGATATAGAAGCATCAAAGAACATGAGACAACAGGATCTGAAGCCGGGACATGGAAATGGACTGAAATCTCCGGAACGGCTGGAGGATGATTACGGCTTTTTCTTTTCTGTTGAAAGTGATTCATCTGATCTGTCTGAAGATAACGACAGATATGAATTCGGAATTTTCGGCGGTGCGATTAAAGGTTCGTCATATTATGGCAGTTATTCAACTGAGTCAGGTTCAGGAGCAGTGTCAGAGCATGAAACTCCTGAAGCATACTCATCAGTGAAGAATACAACAGATGAAATTCCGATCGAATCGTTTACCGCAGATGATCAGAAGAATAATTTCGGCTCAGTTTTTACCCTGAAGATCAGCGGAAAATATTATTTTGCATACAGTCTTCCTTACGATCATGATTTCAATTATGTGGACAAATATGAAGAGAAAAGACAGAAAAGCATTGCCGAAAATCAGTTGAAAAAGTCTCTGAAAAAGGCAAAAAAAGATGAGCAGGATGAAGCTGAAGGAACCGATGTTCTCTTAAAGGAATCTTCAAAGGAGACTGATGTCACAGAAGAAAGAGAGCTGGCTGACAGAAGTTCCCTTCCCTCCTTCATCCTGGAGAATCTGCAGCCTCAGTGTGAACTCAGGAGTGTGATTGAGTCGACTCATCGTGCCTTTACAGCTGTTTCCTCAGATTTGAAAATGCCCATGTATTTTAAGAGTTATGATGAAAATACAGAGCTGCTGACTACCAGAACAGCCATATTCTCCACACAGGGCTGCACGGCAAGGTATGGTATTGCGGAAGGACTGCTGTTCTTCATTTCCGGCAGAAATTTCGAAAAATACCGGCAGCGTCTTGCATTAGGCAGATCTGCTGCTGTGTTTCGTAACCTGGTGTCCAGCGGGGAATCCTATCTTGGCAGGTGGGAACTTTATTCCCGCTATGAATTCCGTCAGGAACTATCCCGTATGGCTGATTTCGGACTGATAAGAATTACTGCAGTCAGTGAAATTCCCGGTGGATACAGACTGTTTTTATCACCACAATTTCAGCTGCACAGGGCTTTGATTAATCAGAATGATGAGATTATGGTGATAGGCAGGGGGTCTGTCAGTGCTCTTGAGTCAGAAAAACAGGATACTGAATCTGTTATCAGCTATACTGGAACAGGGGATATACGCATCAACATTTCTGATTTTGAAAGCGAAGAATGGGCTCGTTTTGTCAGGATTCTTTACAAAGAAAATAAAAAAAATATATTTCAACTGAAGAGTGACGGTGGCAATGTAGTTGACTTGTCGTGTCACGAGTACGGTTACAGACCTGAAAAAGGGGATTACCTGACGATTTCATCCTCCGGTACAGCTCAGGCATTCCGCCGTCGCAGTATGGTTCTGGAAAAAATTCAAAACAGTGACTGTGAAATGCCTCATCTTAAACTTCTTCTGGAGAATTCTGCTGATTTTGATCTGCAGCTTGACACCTTAACCGGAAACCGGGACAGTCGACGTATTCCTCCTCTTTCCCGGAGAATCAAGGAAAAGATTTTCAGCCGCAATCCTCCTACACCAACTCAGATTGAGGCCATTGAAATAGCCCTGAATACTCCTGATATTGCACTTATTCAGGGTCCGCCCGGTACAGGTAAGACCACGGTAATTACCGCAATTATTGAACGTCTTAATGAGGAAAGCAGAGACAGGGATATCAAGGGACAGATCCTGGTATCGGGATTTCAGCATGATGCTGTTGAAAATATTATTCAGCGTCTCAGTATCAACTCACTTCCGTCAGTCAAGTTCGGCGAAAAAAAGAGTGCATCTGGTTCCGCCAGCAACCAGACACTGCACCGTCTTGAGAACTGGGCTGAGAACATTGCTGCAAAACTGAGAAAGAAGCATCCGGAAATCAGAACCTCGGAAGAGGAAAACGAATTTAATGCTCTGGTTACAGAATATATGATTTATCCTTCGGTGGATAATGAGATTAAAATTTTAAAATGGATTAACGGTTCTTCTAATTCCATAATTCTCAGCAGCAGAGAACATAAAGAAGCCGGGGATTATCTCAGAAAGTTCACCGTTGGTGATTCGTCAAATCAGTCTCTTCTGGCAGCTGTAAACCGTCTTCGTACCAAAAAATCATCCTTTCTGGATGATGGTGCTGCCTGTTGTATGTCTCTTGTACTCAGACATAATGAGAATAATTTTCTGGATGAAAGTGATGTTAAATTGCTTACCGAGGCTTCAGGAATCGGGGAACAGGAACTGGAGATGGAGATGTTTCTTCCTCAGCTGGAGGCTCTGAAATTCAGACTGCTGAATCAGCTGCTGCCGCCTCCCGAGTTTCATTCTCCAAAACCGAAAAAGCATATTCTTCAGCTCATAGACAGAGTTAAACATCTGATTAAGCGATCACATCAGGATCCGAACAATCAGGAGAATAAAATAGTTCTTGATTTTATTCATGATCTGGAAAGCGATCCTTATTCCGTCCGTCATACCATAGAGGATTATCAGCTGGTATATGCGGCTACTACCCAGCAGTCTCTGGGTGCTGATATCCAAAAAGCAAAGTCACCGGATTCGGATCACAGAGATAATGAAGCTCTGCCGTCCTATGACACTGTTATTATTGATGAGGCTGCAAGAGCCAATCCAAGTGATCTTCTCATCCCCATGTCCCAGGCTCGACGAAGAATTATTCTGGTAGGAGATCACCGTCAGCTGCCACATATGGTGGAGACCACAGTTGTTGATGCAATAAACAGCGATCAGCAGATCGATCCAAAATGCTATGAGATGAGCATGTTTGAATATCTCTTTCACAGGCTGCAGCATCTGACAGCAATTGACGGTGTCAGAAGAACAATAACTCTTGATTCCCAGTATCGCACACATCCTTTCCTGGGAAAATTTGTAAGCAATTATTTTTACGAGTCTCATGATCCTTCAGAGGCATATGATTCGCCACTTCCTGAGAGCCTGTTTCAGCAGAATTTAAAATGGATAGGCGGAAAATGCTGTGTCTGGTTTGATGTTCCGTTTAAATTCGGATCTACGGAAAAAACTGGCAGAGGTTCATCAAGGCGTCCGGTGGAGGCCAAAGTCTGTGCAGGTCTTATAAAAAACTGGATCGACAGTGAGGAAGGAAAGAAACTTACCTTTGGAATCATTACTTTCTACTCTGCCCAGCGGGATGAAATCCTCTTTCAGCTTTCAAAAGTCGGTCTGGCTGAGCAGGTGGATGGGAAATACGATATAGCTGAGGAATACAAGTATCTTAAGGACGGCAGAGAGCATCTCAGAGTGGGTTCGGTTGATGCCTTTCAGGGAATGGAATTTGACATTGTTCTTCTTTCTCTTGTGAGGACAGCGGATCAGGATGAGTTGAACAAAATGCAGGAGTCTCTGATGCCTGAGGTGGCAAAGAGGAAAGCTGTCGGATTCCTTGCCATGGAAAACAGACTTTGCGTAAGTATGAGTCGTCAGAAAAAATTTCTCGGATTTGTTGGTGACGGAGGCTTTTTTAATCACTCTGTCTGTGCCCGTGCTGTTCCGTCGCTTTCGGCTGTTTTTAAATACTGTTCATTGCAGAGGGGCAGTACAGGAATGATACCTTATACAAATTAACGTTTAACGGTGGATTATGGATAAACCGACTGTTTTAGGACTGAGTCCTGGTGGTGCTTCAGGTTCTGGCAAGAACTCAAATGATGCCATGACTGAAAATCGCGTGAAGATCTATGATTTTTTTTCTGATGACTCCGCCGGAAAATATACTTATTTTTCCAGAGATTATCTCTGGCCTGTCCTGTGCTACACGGTGCATGTCAATCTGCAGCATGATTCAAGAAACAACATTATTGAGAATGCGGTCGGAAGAATGCTGAAGGTGAAGCAGAATGATGTAAAGGCTGCAGCCGAGTCTCTCTGCCTGGATCAGGATCTGGTGGCGTTTATAGCTGGAAGAATAAAAAACAGTAATAAGAACTCTGATCCTGCTGTATCGCCTTCGGAAACTGACGATGATGAAGATGTCTACAATCCGAGAGCCTGCATGGAAGAAGAGAATGATGAGTGCTCCGGCGATAATGAGCAGACATTTTACAGTATAAAAATGTTCAGGGATGCTGCCGGCAGTGAAACACTTCTTCCCTTTGCCGTTCCAAGTTCTGAAATGTATTCAAAGGAGATAAAACAAAGAACAGGGGAACATATAACATATGCTCTGGATAATGAGGGCAAAGAAGTCAGGAGGGTGCGTCTTATTCCCCGTGATCTGAAGCATTCTGCTGCAGGAGATTTCGACGACCAGGGAAAATTTAAAAATGCAGAAGTCTTTGCCGGTGTTTTGCAGAGATATGTTAAGAAATGTGCAAAAAATAACATCGAAGGAATGATACATCTGAATGGTGTGGCGATAGAAAAATTTTTAAGAAATCCAAGGGTGAAGCCTGATCTTAATCCTGAACTTGCATATATCAGGGTGAACATACGTATGGAGTCATCCACATTCAGTTTCATGGTATCTGATTTCACCGGAACGGATTATTTCAGAGAACTGACACGTCTTGTCAACAAATCCAGATCAGACATGAATTCACGTCTTTCAAAAAAAATCCGGGAACTTCATGATGAATTTCTCCAGGAGCAGCATGGTAATTTCAAAGAGAAGAGGAAAGATGCCGATGAGAATCTTCCTCAGTCCGTAAGAATGTTCAATGCTGCCGTCGATGCGTATTACCGTATCCCATGGGAGATACAGGGAGATGCAGATAACGAAAAATACAGAGAAGAACTCTACAATTATTTTTCATCCGTATATTCATCTGTCGAGGATGCATTATATGAGGTTTTCAGAACCTACGGTAATGTACCGTCCAAGATGTGCGGAGAAGGCACAGACAAAACTGAGATCTGTATAATTCTGAAAAAATACGGAATCGAACTGAGAGGTGGTTCTGATGATATTTCTTTTGTCTCCGGATCATCAGCTTTCAGAATCAGCAATATCAGTGAAAATCATGACATGCAGACTGTTATTTATCTTTGCCTGTGTCAGGCGGCACAGAATACTGATCATCCGATTATTGTTCTGCTGCAGCGTTTTCCTGATTTTGTCAGCAATATCCGAAATATCAAGGGTGCCAGAGATCGGGTTTCTCATGGCAGTAACGTTCTGAAGGTTGATGCGGCAGTTTTGAAAAAAGTTCTTAAGGCAGTCAGTGCATACCTCAGTCAGCTGGTGATTGGTTATGAAAAGTATTTCACCGGAAAAAATGCGGAGAAAAAAACAGATCCTCAGTTGCATAAAGAACTCATAGATGACCTTCCTGAGATGGCAGAAGCGAATCGATTCAGAGCGAGATATGATTTGGAAAATATTCTGGGCATATCTTTTGTATCTGATCTTGATCCCGATCTTACCAGCAGCCTGATGAACCTTTTTCAGCATTTTAACAGTCTGGCTTCCGGCGGTGCTGATATCGGGCTTAAAAAATATAAGTGCATAGCTGAAATGTATAAGATTCTTGAGACTGTGTTTTCAGAGCTGGTTGCGGAGCGAATTTATCAGTCACATATCATAATCAGGGATACTGACATAAATCAGATTATAGATTTTATGGCTGAGCTGACAGTCGAAGATGATTCTGCATCAGAAGAAACAGGACATTCTGGAAAACTTCAGGCTTTTACGGTTTCTGATTCAGAAGCAAAAAAACAGGCAGATACTGATAAGAGTCAGAATAAAGAAAATAATCCGTTTGCGATCATAAAGGATGGCAGTCTTGCTACAGCAAGACCCCGGGGTGTGGTAAAGGTTCTGACGGGAGGCGGAGCTTCACTTCAGGCTGCTGTTCTCGCATTTCTCTATATAACCCCGAAGGTGCAGCTTCAGTCTTACCGGAATTTATTTGACGAGTATGAATTTGACATGATCGGTTTTCTTGAGAAATTGATAGAACTGCGTGGTCACGGATTAAGACCGATTGATAGCGGAGTAAACATGAGGGAGCTTTTCAGAAACTTTCTGTTTCTTTTCAAGATGCTGAAGGAAAACTGAGGAAGTGTTTTCGTTCCGGAAATCACGCTTCCTGATTATCCGCATCTGAATTTGTTTATTATTTTGAATAACCTGATGCGTTTTTGAAATACGTCATCAGAATGGTTTAATTTGAATATAAGCAACTGTTCGCATTGCAGTTACTTAAACCTGATTGATCTTTTTTATGTGAGCAGATTTTCACTTTATATGAGGTTTACCTATGACTAAAGAGAACAATAAACCAGCAAATCCGATAAAAACGGCCGGTCTTGAAGAATTAAATAAAATCAGAGATGAGGTCACAAAAGAAAGAGATGAGTTGCTGGAACTGCAGAGTAAACTTGAATCCAGAAAACAGGAAATTGATGTGCTGGAGAAGGCTCAGCTTCAGCGTCAGAATGAACTTAACAGACGTGAACAGGAACTCATGAAAAAAGAGGCCGAAGCTGCTGCCGATTTTCCTCAGCGTATGGAGCAGGAACTCAAAACTCAGCGTTCAAAACTGCAGAGTCTGATGGATGAAATCACTGATACGAGAGCCGAACTGGAGAAGAAGCAGATAGAGCTGGATAAAAGAAGTAACGCTGTCAAGACGTCAGAAACTCAGATCAGGCAGCGTCTCAGTGAGCTGGATACCGAACTTCAGAAATACCGTCTTGATAAAACAGCTGAGATTAATGATGCTGTTGAAAAGGAAAGAACTCAGCGTCTTGATCAGATTAACAGGCTGATGGATCAGGAGGCGGAAAAAAGAACAAAACAGAATGAAGCCGAGCAGCAGCGTAAGAAGAACGAAATGAACAAAAGGGAGAACGATCTCAATGCGAAAGAAGATGATCTGACTCGAAGAGAGGTAAAACTGAAGGCTGACAATGAACTGCTGAAGAGCCGTGAGGATAATCTTGAACGGGATCGTGAACAGATAGAGCACAGAGTTGAGGAACTGGTGGAGGCAAGGAAAAAATCCTTTGCCGAAAGTGAGAAGGGACTGAATGAAGAGCTGGAACGTCTTCGCAGTATAAACCGTTCGAAGGATGCTGAACTGCAGTCACTGATTGATGTCAGAAATCTTCTTAACGGAAAGGATGCAAATACAGTCCTCAGTGAACTTGAATCGGGTTATCAGAAAATAAGGAAGGAGCGGGAGGATTTTAATCGCAGGACTGAAGCTGATATCAGCAAAGAAACAGAGTCTCTGAAGATACAAATTTCAACTCTTCAGAAGCAGTTGCAGACAGAGAAGGAAAGGGTTGAGCAGCTGTCTAACAGTCATGGAAACTATGAACTGGAAAACAAAATCAAGGAACTGCAATATAAGTGCGATTTACTTAACAGAAATGCTAAGACTGTCAATGATTACACAAGATCCCTTGAATACAAGATTGAAAGACTTACAGCAGCCTACGGCAATGTGAAGGACAGAGAAGCAAGAATCAAGGATATATCGATTCCTTATTTTGATAAGTATGACAATCTGCCTTCTATTCCCAAAAAGGGAGATCTTGAGAAGATTAAAGGTATGGAACTTCAGTGGCTGGATGTAATCATAAACTCATCCAAAGGCTATGGTATTCATTTTCCGACCCGTATTGTTTACGCCTTTCACACCTGTCTAAAGTGTGCTGAATGGTCACCTCTGACTGTGCTTGCCGGCGTCAGCGGTACCGGTAAATCGGAACTGCCGAGGTTCTACTCTCTGTTTGGAGGAATGCCGTTTCTGCCTGTTGCCGTGCAGCCTAACTGGGACAGTCAGGAATCCATGTTGGGATATTTTAATTCCATAGACAATAAATTCGATGCTCAGCCTATTCTGAGGGTACTGACTCAGGCGACAATGGAACGGTCAGAAGCTTATCCATCAGGTCTTAAAAATGCCATGAACCTGATCCTTCTTGATGAGATGAACCTTGCTCATGTAGAACTCTATTTTGCGGACTTTCTCAGTAAGTTGGAAACACGACGCGGCATGAAGACAAATCTGCCTGAGGTTGATGTCAAACTTGGTGCCGGTATAAAGCCTTATGAGCTTGAACTTACCCGTAATGTTCTCTGGGTGGGAACCATGAACCAGGATGAAACTACCAAATCACTTTCTGATAAAGTTCTTGATCGCGGTAATGTTATTTTCTTCCCACGTCCGAAGGATCTGAAAAGCCGTAAGGATCTGAAGCCGCTGCCTCCGCTGAATTTCCTGCTGGATCCTGAAGGATGGAAACTATGGTGCAGAAATGAGCTTGTAGTTCCGGAGGATATTATGGCTCCGTACAAGCAGTGCATTGAAAAGATAAATGATCGACTGGCCTATGCGGGAAGGGCTCTCGGTCACAGAGTCTGGCAGACTATAGAATACTATATGAACAACTATCCGACAGTTATTCCTCTTGCTGAAGCGAAAACCGAGGATCAAAAGCGGAAGCTGGATCGGGAACTTCACAAGGCCTTCGAGGATGCACTGGTGCAGAAGGTTATGCCAAAGCTCAGAGGCATTGAAACCGAAGGAAGCTCAAGAGAAAAATGTCTGGATCCTATTGCCGGCTGTCTTGCCGAAGGTGTCAACCGTGTGCCTTTTGCACTGAGCAGTGACTACCAGCAGGCATGTAACAATCCTTTCGGTCAGTTCATCTGGAACAGTGCTGAATACATCCTCAGGGATGAAGAAGAAAGAAAAAAGAAGACAGAAGCAGCCGCAGCAGCTGCCAGATCAGCACAGAATGCAGGTAAGCAGAAGAAATAATTTTTCAACTGCACATCACTCTGCTCAGTCCCGGTGACTGTACGGCGGAGTGAATTTAATTGTATCTGCTGTACAGCTGAGAAGATTAGAGCGGAACAAAAAATAGATTGCCGGTGTTTAATTATGGAGTTTCCATGTCAGAACAGGTTCTTAACGATACAAATGATTTAAATCGTGAATTTGAAAATACTGATGAGGTATCAGTTCAGAATGAATCGGATTCAGCACCGGTATATAGTTCTGCTGTTGATACTCAGGAGACTGTCATTGATGATTCTCTTCCTTCATCCGAAGAAAATTCTGTCGCCAGTGCTGCAGAGAGTAATATGGATAATGCGGTATCCATAGCTGAAAACAATTCTGCTGAGGAAGATTCAGAAAACATCAGTGATGATTTTGATTCGTCAGATACCTCTGAAGACGGTGAACAGCCTGCTACACTTGCCGGTTTTTATGAAATGCTGGCCAGTCAGAACGGATCCGGAAGTGAAATGTCCCGAGTTCTTCTTCGTCTCATATGCTGGAACAACAGTGTATTTACATATGATCCCTTTTCAGATCAGCCGCTGACTACTGATTTGGATGCCTATACCCGCCGCCTGAAGGATTACGAGGATCATAGGGATGAACATCCTGTTAAGGATCATATATTTCATTTAGTAGAATTCATTATAAATGAAATTAAATATCTGCTGAATGGAATGATACAGAATATTTACCGCAGTCATGAATCCATGCCTTTGCATTCTGTCCGTGAAACTGACGGTAAAAGTCTTCAGCTCCTGGCCAGACGCCCCGGTCGTAATATAAAAGAAAAACTGTCCGGCAATCCTGTCATGGTGGCAGTGAAGCGGAGATTCACCTGTAACACTCTGGAGAACCAGCTTCTTAAAATTTTTCTGAAAAAGCTTAATCAGCTTTTACTGCTCAGAAAAAAATCCTTTGAAGCCGGCAGCCTTCCGTATGATGATATGGCAACTGATTTAATCAGCAAAATCAGTTACTGGAAAACATCAGAGGCTGCGGAGGAAATCGGTTCCTGGAAAAATAATCCTCCCAACAATGTTCTGCTGCAGGATCGACGTTACCGCAAAATCTGGCTGGGCTGGCAGAAGCTTCGCAGCTTTGATGAAATTATCAGACGTGATTTTCAGCTGATGCCGTATTTCGTTGCCGATTACATATTCTGGGAAATAGCCAGTTTCCTCAACAGCTTTGAAAACTGCCGTCTTTTTCAGAAGCCTCTTTCCCGCAGCAGTAAAAAATCTCCGGAAGATTTTGAGGAAAAGGATCGGTTCACTTTCTTCATAGCTGATGGTGAAAACTATTATAAGTTCAGGGGTGAAAAGGAGAAGGTAACTCTCCGGTTTTATCTTGACAGAAAACCGTGCGGCGAACTTATGGCGGAATCTGATGTAGTCTACATGCAGATTGATGATGAGACATCCGCACAGGTACTTGCTGAAATCGATTTAAGAGACTGTGCGCATCAGTTTATCCTTCAGATTTTTTTAAACCAGGGAATCAGCCGGGACAGGCTGAAACAGCGTCAGTACTCTGATGATTCCTGCAGCGTGATGCCTCTGCTTGCTCTTGATCTGACGAGATCCTACCCGAGGTACTTTAACGGAGCTTCCGAAAGGATCTGCAGATTCAGGCCGATGGTGCAGTTCTGGAAGGATGTATATGACAGAGAAAGCAGGATCAGCTGTGAAGACAGCAGAGGCATCTTTCTTTCTCATCAGGCCGCCGATATCGATTCCTATACATTCACCAGTATTCTTAATCCGTCCGGTGATACCAATGAGAACAGCAGATTCAAAACCAGTGATGCAGCCAGGGAGCTGGGTGAACTGGTGTACAGGAAACTTCCTGCACAGAAGCTTGTTTATGCGGTTCCGGATCTGCTGGATGATTTTGATTTGGAGTCAATCCGCAGCGGTCTAGGGTATGCATACGGTTCAGCTTCATCGATTCCGGCCAGTATTTCAGCCGTGCTTTCTGCTCATTTCAGCCATGTCTTAAAATCGTGCTCTAAAGGTGATCTGATTATAATTACGGATCACTGGAGAGACGGTATAGTATTGACCCCCGTTCTATGCAGTTATGACGCAAAACTCCATAAAAAGCTGCCTGATACCGAAGGAATTCAGTTTACCAGATATCCTACAACATACATTGAAGCTGATAAGACTTATAAAGGCAGAAACGTATGTAAGAATCAGGATGTGGAAAAAGAACTCGGTCTTCTTTTTGATGATGACGGAATTGCCAGAAATGCCGACAGAGCATCATTTATGATCTTTGACGGTTCAGGTCAATATGAGCATATGAGTTCCGGGGGAGAAAAGTGCAGAAAAACAGTCTGGATCCTCAGAAAACCGCAGTTTAATAAATTTATCAGCGAATGCGGTTTCATTCCGCACAGGGCGGTCAAAATACTTTCCCTCAGCAGCCATCTTGATCTTCATGAGATAGAAACTGAGTATTCTGTTATATTCGGAAACGGTTTAAAGGCGGCTGGAGCCTTTGAGTCAGTTACCCACGAGGCTTGTCTTCCTCCGGATATGGTTTTATGGTTCGATTATCTTCCCAACCTCAGTATGGAGGCAATGGTTCAGGGCAAGAAGAAACTGTGGGCTCTTGTTAACGGCCAGAGAGTCAGACCAAAATATAACGAGCCCGTGTCAATTAATATCTCAGAACACTTTGTTCTTCCTGCAGGAAAAAGTTTTTTCCATTTTCCGCTGGTTAAAGGCAATGCCAGAGAAAAGACTCAGTATGAGGCCTATATTGAATCTCCTCAGCTGCCATTAAAGACGGAGCTTGAATGCAGACTTCATCTGACCTATACCTACGGTGCTGACAATCCGTTCAATCTTGTGTTTATACCGGTTAACAGCAGTACGGTTGAAGATCTTCAGGTACAGTGGAAATTCAAGGATGATATCCCGGTAGATCTTACTGCTTTTCCTGTGCCGTCATTTCCGCAGCGCAGGAGCATGGCATCATTAGAGCATTACATATCAAGTAAAGATGGTATAACCGGAGATGAGTCAAATTTAATAACCGAATTTAAGGAATTACTGCTGCAGATTATCAGCAGTAAAAAGTGCAGACGGCACGTGCTTGATGAATCTAGTTCCAGAAGAATAAACGAATACTTTGATTTATATACAGTTGAAACAGAGCATGGTGATATTAAGTATTCTATTAAATCTAATCTGTTACAGCGGAAAAAAGAATTTGGAGTTTTGCGTTCTTCATCTCCTGCTTATCTGTATGAATATAAATCCAATGGTAAAAAAAGACAAAAATTTTTTAATGGTGTTTCAATAAGAGGCACTATGGTATTTCACCTGTCAAATCTTTTTAATTCAGGCTGGAACATAAGCGATTTTCAATCTGATGTTGTGAGCGTTTTTAATCAATTTGTCGCTTATGTCCAGAAAGAACTAAATGATTCTGATTCTGCAGACGCAGAAATGATGAAAACATATATTTTGATAATAACTTTTGCCACGGATAAGATATCCGAAAACATTATCAGGTATATAGATGCCAGACTTCCATTCAGTAAAAGAGATCTTGCTGTCAGCCGGATTTATGGAAAACTGTTGCACAGCTGTAGCGAAGACTGGCAGCAAAATTTTATGAAGAAACTCCTTGCAAGTCTAAATGAAAACTATGAGTCTGTCAGAAGGGATACAGAGCAGGATCAGAAATTTGAGTTGAATGATTCAGTCAAATCAATACTTGAAATTTTTTCCAGGGCGATATGGCATGATGAAAAGTTTGTATTGCTTTTTTCTTATGACAATTTGAAACAAATTCTTTTTTTTATCATATTGGTATTTACACATCATTTTCACAAGCTTCAGGTTGCCTGCAAACTTCTTGACAAGATAAAAGAAAAAGCAAATTTGTTTAAGGAAAGAGAAAAAGAAAAAGAAATAGAAATAGAAATAGAAATAGAAATAGAAAGGAAAGAAAGAGAAGTTTCCAAATGTCTGAGATTTTGCGCTTCAGATCTGGAATTAACTCTCGGACTGTTTCGCACCAGACTGAATTCAGCTGACAGCATAAAACAGCTGATGATTCCAGATTCAGAGTTTAATACAAATTTTATTGTTTTACTGAATCAATTTACAAAGTTTTATAAGAAAAATTCTCTGTCATTAATCTGTTTTCTGGAAATTGATCTGGATAAAAGTAAATTTGATGAGCAAATACCACCAATTATCAATGCTGTGAAATATTATCTGACATCTGAAGATGATTCCGATGCTATTCGCATTGTTGGAATTGCCAGCGAAGATGAAAGTTCTGAGTGATCATATTGAGGGATCTGTCTGTATGAGTGGAAGAAAAGAATCTGACGTAAGACTTAATGAAGAAAGACGACGTGAAAATGAGAGAAGAAGACGCGAGGAACTTGAACGAAGACGACGGCAGGAGGAGGAACGGCTTCGCAGAGAGGCTGAACTCAGACGTCAGGAAGAAGAGCGCAGACGTCGTGAAGCAGAACAGAGACGAAAGGAGGCTGAACGAAGAAGACAGATTTCCTGTGCCCGTAGTTCACTGAGCGGCAGCATAGATGCAGTGAACAAATTGCTGGCTGATATCTCTTCCGAGGTAGAGAAAATCAAGAGTTACATTAATTCCGGACGGGATGCTGCAAACCGTGAATTCTACGACAATGCTGTGAATCAGTGTCAGCAGGTAAGACAGTTTTTAAGTTCCGTAAACACCTCTTCAGATGATCTGCAAAAACTGAAACAGGACAGGAAAACAGCCGAAAAATTCGTAAAGTCCATGAGTAAAATTTCAGGAAAAGCTGCCGGTGAACTGAATGCCAACAAACAGAACTATATAAATCTGATGATCAGTCAGGTGGAGTCTGCTCTTGGAAAAAAAGGTACTGTCAGGACTTCTTCATCAACTGATATGGATCAGAGCATTGCAGAGTTAGAATCTCAGCTTTACTGGCTGGGAAAACTTGAGACGGAATTGGAAGGTGTTTCTCTGGATCTGGCATCTCCTGAATACTTTATGGAATTCGCAAGAAAAAGGGAGCAGCTGGCAGACAGTCCCGGATCCGGAAATATCAAACGCTTTGTGACGGACGAGGTTCCAAGAGCCAAAAGAAAAATCCAGGAGTATCAGCAGAAACTTCAGAAGCTGACTGAAGAGTTTAACAATGTCTATATCAATTACGCACTGCTTTGCGAAGAGACAGGAACTGACAAGGCTCAGTTCGAACTGTCTGAAGAAGGTATTTCCGGTATGAAGCAGGCATGCGTTGAAATGAACCGTAAAGTTATGCGAAAAAGAGAAAACGAGCAGATTTTCACAATAGTCCAGGAAACTCTGAGGGAACTCGGCTATCCGCTTCTTGCCGATTCCTTCGTTCCTGAATCAGATACTGCTGCAGACGGGATCAGAAAACTGCTGCTCAGATATACGGAGGATACCGCTGTAAAGGTTACTGTAACATCAGACGGGCAGGTAGCCATGGAAATGGGGCTGATGGATAACGAGGATCGCAGGCCGGATCCGGATGATGTGTCATATCTGTGCGGGGAAATGAGAAACTTCTGCTCTGATTACAGACAGATCGAGGAAAAACTTATTGAGAAGGGGATTGTTTTTGAAAGAAAAAATTATCTTCCTCCTGAGCCTGCTTATGCGGAGATCATCAATGTTAAGGAGTTTGATCTTGAGGTTGGATACGATTCATCCGGTGATAATTCTGAAAATACGGGAAGTGATCAGGATTCTGCTCTTGCAGACGATCAGTATTACAATCAAAGCAACCAGAACAGAATGGGGGAGTAACTGATGGCTTTAATCAAAAGATGTGCCTGCGGCTGGATTAACGATTCAAATGAAGCCATATGCAGAAAGTGCGGAAATGATATTATTTTTGAATCACTGGTAGAAATGCCGGATGATGAATATGAACGCATTATGGCAGAGCAGAACGGTACAGGTGCTTCATCGACCTCACACCAGTCTCGGGAGAATTTATCAGCCTCAGACGGCAGCAGGGAACAGAGTTCCGGCATGAACAATGTCCGGCAGGCTTCCGGCGGAGACAGCTTTGCTGATTTGTTCAGCGGATCTTCAGGTGAGCAGAAGAATGAACAGCCACAGAATCCACCTCCGGGACGGTCTGGCGGAAAGGGAAGGATCATTGTAAAACCAATTAATCAAACCGGAAACGGACAGTCCTCCCAGCAGCCCTTATTCAAATTCTGCAGCTGCGGTGAGACTAATTCTCCTGACAGATCTTTATGTTCAAAATGCGGAGCAAGTCTGAATGCGGTTGCTGCAATGACAGCGGAGAAGCACAGAGAACTGGTAAATTCTCTGAATCAGAACAGAAAGAATCCAGCTCCGCAGCCGGCGGCTCAGGCGGCAGTATCCGGTAAGCATCTGATGTCTCTCGACGGCATGTGTGCAGTTCAGCCTGCACCTTCCGGACAGAAGTCCATTCTCGGACGGAGTTCTTCTGACAAAAATGTAAGAGAATATCTGGAGTCTCGAAAGGGAGTCAGCCGCAATCATGCAAATATATGGCATGACGGAAAAAATCTGTTCATTGAAGATCTGGGATCTACCAACGGAACTTATATTGATAACACCCGAATAGAGCCGAAAAGAGCGTATGTGCTGAAATCAGGATGTCAGGTAACTCTGGGCAATCCACGTTCAGACAGTGACAAAATAGCAATTTTCAGAACCAAATAAGGGGCGTTTATGGCAGACAGGAAACTGGTAAAGTGGCAGAACGATCTGGAAATTTTTTCCCGGACCAACCCTGTACTTATTATTGAAGGAAATATTTTTGACAGGTTTATGATCGGTAACGCCATGCCCGATCTTAATGAGTACCTTTACAGGCTGTTCCATGATCGCAATTACAGAGGAATAGTATTTTATGATCCGGTGCTTAAGGGTTTCTACTGTCCAATGGAAAGCGATAATCCAAGCTCCCTTTTCAGTTTCGGCTGTGCCTGCGGAGTAATTGATGCAAAGAGCAGGAAAGTCCTCAGTGATGATGTGAGAAGAGACGAGGATGACAACTACACCATCAGCTGCGGCTTCAAGGGCGTAAATCCGAGAGCCCAGACCTATATACGCAGGGCTTTAAGTCAGAAGGAAATTCCTGCTGCCGTTATTCTGAATCTGGCATCCCATATGCTGGTTAATTCCGGACATATTCTTCCGGATGAAAATGAACTGTTCACCAGTTTGCTGAAATCAGGACTTGAAGGTCAGAGCGCCAGGGATGAAAGTACAAACGGAACGCTGAAAAATCTTCTGATCCTTATTGTTAACAAGGTCAATGATCTTCCTGCCTGGTTCTATCTTAACAATCCAACTGTGAAGATTATTCATATTGACACGCCGACTCCTGAGGAGAGACAGGTTTTCATGGAGGACAATATTTTCAGATCCTTCTTTAAACCTGAAATTTACAGCAGTGAAATCGGTGATTACAGCGACAGGAAAGATGAACTGCTTAAACTGAAAAACAAATTCATAGGACTAACCGAGGGACTGTCATATGTGGAAATCAATTCTCTGCGTAATCTCTGCCGCATCAGAGGATTCAGAATTTCAGAACTTCCGTCCGTCGTTGACTACTATCGTTTCGGTATTGCCACTAATCCTTGGGAGGCTCCGGACCTGAAGACCAGAGTTCTCGGTGCCAATCTTAACAACAGGGTAAAGGGGCAGAGCAGGGCGATAGCCCAGACCATGTCCGTAGTCAAACGCTCAATAACCGGACTCTCCGGACTGCAGCATTCATCGTCCCATTCCAAGCCGCGTGGGGTACTGTTTTTTGCCGGTCCGACAGGTACCGGAAAGACTGAAACAGCAAAGGCTCTGGCTGAGCTTATATTCCGTGACGAGAAAAACTGCATCCGCTTTGATATGAGTGAATTCATGCAGCCTCACAGTGATCAGCGACTTTTCGGTGCTCCTCCCGGATATGTGGGTTACGAGGCCGGCGGTCAGCTTACAAATGCCGTAAGAGAGCATCCTTTTTCAATTCTTCTCTTTGATGAAATTGAAAAGGCTCATTCATCCATACTGGATAAGTTCCTTCAGATCCTGGAGGACGGCCGCATGACCGACGGTCAGGGCAAAACTGTTTATTTTTCAGAATGCATAATAATTTTTACAAGCAATCTGGGAATTTATACCAGGGATCCTTCAGATCCTTCCAGCAGAATGAAAAGAGCGGCGGTAGATCCGTCGTATCCTTACAGTGAGGTTGAATCAAGAGTCAGAACCGGAGTTGAGAATTACTTCAAGCATGAACTGGGTCGTCCGGAAATACTGAACCGCATAGGTGACAATATTGTGGTCTTTGATTTCATCAGAGAAGATATTGCCGGAGAGATAGTGACTGCCCAGGTTCAGAAAATCAGAACCAATCTTGCGGTGGAGAAGGGCATTACTCTAACACTAAGTGACAGAGCCATGCAGGAACTGAAGTCAAAGGCCTCCGGAAATCTTGAAAACGGCGGAAGAGGAATAGGCAATATTGTGGAGTCATGTCTGATAAATCCTCTTGCCTGCCATATATTTGATAACAATATTTCAGCAGGCGGCTCCATCACCATTGATGATATCAGAAGCACTGAAAACGGATATGTTCTTATTTGCGGCGGAGGGGGAGATCCGGGTACAGGTATATCTGCCCGAAGTGAAAGTTCTGTTTCCTCTTCAGAGCAGGGTACTGTTTCCGTTGTACGGCAGCAGAACCCTGACAGTGGCATATCCGGAAGTTCCGGAGATACCCGCACCGGAAATGAAAATCAGCCGTCAGATACGGAAGCTGTGAATACTGTGCCTGAGAGAGCGGATCGCAAAACCGATGACAATCGGGAACAGAGCAGGTCGGAATCTGATCCTGCCGCTAACAAGCCGGATCATGTTATTGATCCGTCTCTTTCTGATCATGATGTTTCCGGTTCGACACGGGAGAAGGAGCCGCAGTCCCTCAGTTTCAATGATATTTTCGGCTCTCTTTTTTCAGAGGACAATAATAAAGATCAGAAAAAGAAAGAAAAGAAGAGCATTGACGATTTTCTTAAAGGAGACTGAGATCAAGTGTATAAGCTGAGCAATTCAGGAACTTTTTGCGGGATGGTTTTTTGATGGGTGATTCAGTCTGTCACTGATTGTGGTGTCTTCAGTCTGTACGGATTTCTCCTGTTGAATAATGGTTTGCGGCAGGAGAATCTGTTCAGGAGATCTCCATTCTTCAGTCTGCATATACCAAACGGCAGGTGGCGGCAGTCAGGTTTGTTCCGGCAGAATCTTCCTGGAAGAACAGATCCTGATTTTAAACATTGCTGTCAGACTGTTAAATTCAGCAGATCCAGTCATGGGTGCTGTTTGCGGAGAGCCATGATATTCTGATCCGCGGCATCCTTTTCCGATATCTTCAGCACAGAGCGTCTGAGGATTATTTTAGTCTTTTCCTGCTGCCGTCTCCTCAGTGGCAGCTGCGTATTCTTCGCAGAGTTTCTGAAACTTATTCCGCCTGTCATACGATTCAAAGGTGTATTCCTGATAAACGTCCCGGTCACCGTCCCAGTACAGAAACAGCCATGGACCCGAACCTCCGGATTCTAAATGTTCTTTTCTTTTTTCGACTGTGCCGCCTTCAATAAGAATGTAGAATTTTAAAAACTCTTCATCGGTAAGCTTTCTGGTACCGGATACAGAAATGTCCTTTTGTGTCAGAGGCCAGTGATCGCCTTCTCTTTTTTCATGGTAGAAAAAATAATCTGCGTTCTCCTTGTAGAGTCTGTAGCGCTGAAAGTACGGCGGATTTGTTGATGAATCATAGGTGAAGAAGAATTCCCTTATATCTTCCTTTTTGATTTTTTTCCCTACGATTTTCTTTCCTGAAAACATTTTTGATCCTCCGCTATTTCCGGAAGTAGCTGACTTGTGCGTCGAAAAATTTGATTTATCGATATGTACTGCATTGTTGCCGGTACCCGGAATATTAAACAGGAACAGCATAATGGCAACCACAATTATAACTGCGGTTCCGAACAGATATATGATTAGAACTGGTTTTACTGACTTTTTTCTGCTGTCTGACTCATTACTGTTCATGTCAAAGACTCCGTATCCCTGTATCAGTCACGTGAGAAATTTCTGCTATATTCTGCAGGTTTAATCGTGTTGATAAGAATCATAACAGGGTGCACCGGATTTTCCAATCATAAATCTGCGACTGTGTATTTCTAATCATGAAGATACCCGGCGGATCATGAAAATTTACAACGGCGCGGCAGCATGAACAATCCTGAGCCAGGCCCTGATGCGTCAGTCAAAAATGAGGTTTCTGCCTGATTTGTGACTGCAAAGGAATATCTGTCCGCTCCTCTGTGATACATTGACATAAAAGGATATACTTCAACTTCAGCCGGCGCCTCGCAGGAACTGATTTCCTGCGGATGGTCGCAGGCAGATGAATCATGTATGCCGGAGCCAAAATGAACCGAAAATTTCTCACTTCTGCGAAGGTTGCTTTTCTGGCGGCATCCCTCTCCTTAAGCACCACGTCAGCTGCAGAGAACACCGTAAATGCGTCGGCAGTTCACGCACTGGTGCTGGGCTCGATAGGATTACCGGCATACGCAAAATACACGGCAAGAGCAAAATTCAACGAGGTTGTGTCTGGTGCCTCCCCTGTAAAGATGCAGGTGGAGCTGTGCGTGTTTGACGTCGGACCGGAGGAGGCACCCATTTACTGTAACAGCGGCAAAAAACCAGATATCTCTCTCGGTCAGCGCGGATGGAACCTGTCCTATGACTTCCTGAATAACAAATATACTGCCGGCATTTCTGTGAAAGCAGGCGTCATTACTGTTACCGCAGTTAACAGCGACGGGCTGAATGGTGCCACCATCATTTTGAATCCGAATCTTGAACAGAACGACGGGAACAGTTTTGTTAACTGGTCTGTTGATCCTGCCTCAACCTGCATAAAATACGATTTGTGCTGACAGACTCAGGCAGCTGAAGCATAAATTGGAGCCACAGTTTATTTTTACTGCAGATTAAAACTTAAATGATCATTTCTGATGCGACTGCCTATACTCCCGAGTCCGGAGCAGTTTGCGTCACTGCCCGAACACTGTATTGCCGTTGATTGACAGTCTGCCATCAGCATACAGGATCTCATACTCGTACACAGCCGCATTTGGATCTCCGGCAAATCCCCTGGCATACGGAGCCATGTCCTGAAGGTGGTACTGCTGCATGCTGAATATTCCGCTTCCGACTTTCAGATAGCCTTTAATACGGGCGTTTGCAAAGGCGTTCCTTTCATTCGGATTAATATTTCCGAGATAGGCACTGGCGGCAAATTCCAGTGGCTGATTGTGCAGCTTCGCCTTCAGATTCAGATCGAGTTCGGAAGTCTCTGTGAACAAGTTCTTCATGCTGTCTGCAAGTAATGGTGTATTTACAGCACCTGTTAAACACTGAACTGATGAGACAGCTGTGAGCGGATTCTCTGCCGTGCTGCGGCATAATTGGGCCAGACCTGTCAGATTGAGATTTCTTAATCCCAGTGTCAGTTCGGCATCTCTGATTTCCATGCCCAGACCTGTGAAAGCAATGATCCTTTTTCTGATGCCGTAATCAAAAAGATTGTCGCCTCCGTCCTCGGCCCGTCGCGACACAAACTCAAGGGATGGCTGATCGATGGTGATCGGTCCGAATTTCCCGGTGTTTCCGGCATATTTTTCCATTCCGATTCTGACGATGTTCACCTCCGGTCTGTTTTGAACCTCAAGAACCGCATTGTAAAAGTTATGCACGGATTTTCCGTCCTGAGAGTAAACGGAAATCTTGTCGATCCTGTTCTTCAAATCAAAAAGCATGGCTGGTCTTGCGAGAAGATCGTACAGTGTAACCGTTTGTCTGGAGTTCCTGCATTCAAACTCCGTCTTGCCAAGATTGAGTTTTCCGTTCAGTTCATATGACAGCTTCGCCGTATCACTGCGGGGATCATACCGGATTCTGAAGGAGGCAAGTGCGTGCCTGAACATGTCATGCAGAAAAGAAGGCATGTTTTCCAGAACCTTTTTCAGATTTTCCTCGTCAAATTTCATGCTGGTGTCTACAGTATCACCGTTTACTGCAGTGTTTGCACTCATCCGCAGGAAACTTATATTGTTGTCCAGCAGTTCGTAAACAACACCCCCGTCTTCCGATTTGAACATCCGCTGCACAGTCACGTTGCCGGAGTTCGGTCTCATGGCTGACGCAACGGCGCTGACCATCGTTTCTACCATGAGTTCCGCTGCGGTGTTCATGTCATCTGTGACAGGAGTTCCGTTGAAAGGCGCGCTGTCCTCAAAGAGTTTCGGAGAGACCGGACGTATAACCGGATCGTCTTGGTTGACGGGAACGGTGGCGACCGCTGTTTCAGCAACTGATCCTGACGACTCGCCGGTATTGCATTTCGCCGGTTCTGATGGACGGTAGAAGACGTTGACATCAGCACCAAGACATAACAGACTGGCGGCAAGACGCTTTTCGTCAACATCTACACTTGCACTGACATTTACATTGCCGGATTCGGTGGCAGTGCTGGAACTGATCTGCGTTCCGATGATGAAATCATCGGACTTCATGATGATTTCCGTTCGGATCTCCTTAACGTGGGATTTGATGAAATTCTGATCTACCATTTTCTGCATTGCGTCTCTGACGGCCCTGACTTTGACGTTTTTAACTGCAGTTTCCTCGTTCCTGCCCACAGAGTTTGCCTCAAAAACAGCGGCAGACGTCGCAGCTGAAAGTACGACAGAAAGAACAGCAATGGCGATTGCGGATTTTTTTAACATGATGACCTCGAAATGAACTGCTGAACAGTAAACACAAACAGAGGAGGAAACTGGTGGAAGCGTGAAAGGAACAGCATCCATCATTTATCAAATGGTAAAAGAAGTAAGACCTGTTGTCACTGATCTGCCTCAAATAAAAAGACTCCTGCAGCAAAGAATGTTTAACTTCCTGAAATTCCTCAAACATCATCTCCTGATACGAAAGGCACTTTTGCAGACTGTCTGATATTCTGCAGCATAACTGCTGAATTTGAGGGTTGTTCCAGACCGGATCCATAAAACAGGGCGTATGGCTGCGCTCTTGCCAGCGATGCAGATCCAGTGCAGGTATAAACTGAGTTTCCTTTTTTTCATGTTCATGGCCACGATTCTGGTCTCCATCTGCAGCAATATGTGAGTCAACTCAAACCAAATTTTGATTTTTGAGATATACTGTCACTTCTGCCCGCGATGCTATTCTGTACCGGAATGGAATGAACAAAGCTGTATCAGGTTCTGCAGGCTGTTCATGAGTTTTCTGACACGATTTCTCAGTCATTTCAGTTTCAGGATCATGCTTTGCGGATGACTGCAGAACTTGCTTTCTTCATCTGACCGGAGTGCTGTTCGTCCGGCTTCAAAACTTTATTATTTGAGATTCGCGGTATTTTGGTAATTTTCCGGATCTTTGTATGTGATTGAATTTTTTCAGGGATTGCTTCTATGAACAGCAGAATTTCTTTTCTTACTTTTCTTGCCGTTTCACTTTTTCCCGGAGCTGTTCAGGCTGCCGATATCATTTACGATGATGCTGAAAATACGGATTTTTACTTTATTTCCGGTGAAATTGAATACGGGGACGGTGATAATTTTAAGCGCATTGTCGAGAATACCCATAGAAACGGCAGAAATACAGCAGTAGTCCTGAATTCAGGCGGCGGAAATGTTCTGGCATCCTTTGAGATGGCAGATCTGATTGATCGGAATGGTTTTGCTACAGTCGTGCTGGATAATAACCACTGTTACAGTGCCTGCTTTGCCGTTTTTATGGCAGGAGCTGCAAGACTTGCATATCCACAAAGCAACATAGGTGTTCATCGTGTAAGTTTTGAAACAGGTGAAGATGCCACCACAAAAGGTCTTTCAGTAGACATGAATGAACTGTACAAGGATCTTAATGTTCCGCCTGCCATCAGACTTGCCATGCTGGAGACTCCTCCTTCCCAGATGTATATTCTTTCACCTGAGGAGAAAAAACAGATCTCAACTGTGGATGTGTCAGACTTCTCCAGTCCGAAACCGAAACCAAACTACTCAGCCGGTCTGAAGGAGAAGCATTATTCTTCCCTCAGAGAGTGTACAGCGGAGTTTTCAAAACTGCTGAGCTCCGAAGACTATCCTCAGGTAACAGAAATTCTCCTGGGTTCTGTAATTCCGGAAATTGCCAGACTGACATCGCACAAATATAACGCCTTCCAGGCAGAGCAGCTGAAGACTGCGGTTAATGCTTTTTTCAGACAGCTGGATCTGACCAGATCCATTCTTTCTTCTGCCGGGATCACTGACGAGTATTCCATTACCCGTGTGAGCAGTGCTCTGCTCAGGAGTCTGGCAATGGATCTGCTTATGATTGAGGATTCCTATGCTTCAGTAATGCAGCAGACTCTTACTGAAAATCCGCCTGTCTATGCACGTTTCTCAGATATTCATAATCTTGCCTTTGCAGATCGCTACAATGAGCTTCGCGAACTTTGCAGGGCCGGGTTCTGCAATGAGGAAACAGTTAAGGAGCAGGAACGAGCATGGATTGAGAGAAACAATGCGCTGGTTCAGATATACAAAAACACCCAGTATGAAACATTTGTTAATGAGTACATGATTGATCGCCAGATTGAATTCATCAACACAGTCAAGTACGTTATCAGCAGCCGGGTGAAAGATCGCACCTATGTCGGGAAGTTTGATTTTTCATCTCATCGCAGTCTCATGACTTCTGTTTCCGAACTTTACGGGAAAATTACCAGCCTTACGGTTGACGAAATACTTCAGTATAACGCAGTTCTCGGTGCGTATATCATTCCATTTCTTGAATATGAGCTCAAGGAAGCAGGGTATGACTACAGGGAATACACTGATCTTTCTCTTACCGGAGGTGCGTATGATCTGGTTTACCGGGAATTTTTCGTTTCTTCCAACAGAATGTTTTATGGAAAGGATTATGATAAAAACGCCACAGAGTTTGTCAAACTTGAAGGGAAGATCATGCGTGTAGCCAATATGCTTCTTCTGCTGCTTAAGGATGCGGATCTGAGTGCTGCAACCTACTATCACTGCCGTAACAGGTACTGTACAAAGGATGAGGCTGAAACTGCATATCATTCATTTGAGAATTTCGTGAAATCTCTCGGTACTGTCTGCAGGAAACAGAAATGCAACGCCAAGCAACTGGAACGAATGAAGGGAGTATATATTCAGTATGACCGGCTTATGGGAAAGATTACCATGAAACATAAAGCTCCCTGGATTCATCATGTGATGACCATGATGAGAATCTGGCCTGCCGGACGGCTGATCAGAGATTACAATACATACAGCGGCCGTTGACGTAAGATCACTGGAGCATGACTCTTTCAGAAATCCGGAATCCTCTTTTGGTATATCACCTGGTGACATCATGAATTTGGATGACAGGCAAGTAATCTTAACTTCCCGGGTATATTTTCTAAGCACAAATTTTAATTCATGCCCCCGCTAGTTTCAATGCAGAGTGATGTGACGTTGACTACTGCGGGGGATCAGTTTGGAAATAGTCTGCAGCGTTTTTGAATGCACACGCATA
>JAEEGL010332920.1_pt1 | contig 26316 bp, 23 predicted proteins | sample 9134231 | NCBI WGS metagenome assembly JAEEGL01 (sample SAMN16246548, study PRJNA631951) | gut metagenome | biome: gut microbiome; feature: rumen; material: fiber-attached | host: Bos | place: Iran: Karaj | collected 2018-10
CGCCACCGGCCCCGACCCCGTCAAGAGCGAACCCATCGAAATCGAGAGGCTCCGCGCCCTCGCGGCAAACATACTGGACCAGCGCAAAAAAGTGAAAGTCAAGCTTCGCGAAAAAGACGCGTTCGAACAAATTGTCCGGGTCGGCTCATCGGCCGGGGGCGCTCGCGCCAAAGTGCTCATCGCCTACAACGAAGCGACAAAAAGCGTGCTCTCCGGGCAAGTCCGTGCCCCCGAAGGGTACGGCTACTGGCTCCTGAAATTTGACGACATCGAGAACAACCGCGACAAAGAAAACGCCGACCCCGCCGGGTTCGGGGCGCTTGAGTACACCTACAGCCAAATTGCGAAGGAAGCCGGAATCCAGATGACGGAATGCCGCCTGCTGGAAGATGGCGAGCACAGGCACTTTATGACACGCCGCTTCGACCGCACCGAGAACGGTGGCAAACTGCACTACCAGTCGCTCGCGGCCATTGCGCATTACGACTTCAACATTGCAGGGGCGTACAGCTACGAGCAGGCCTTCGCCGTTGCAAGGCAAATCGGGCTTACGACCGCCGACATCGAGCAGATGTACCGCAGGGCCGTATTCAATATTTGCGCAAGGAACCAAGACGACCATACGAAAAACATCGGCTTTTTGATGGACAAACGTGGCAACTGGACGCTCGCCCCCGCTTTTGACGTCACCTACGCCTACAATCCCGCCGGCCGCTGGACCGGAACGCACCAGATGACCTTCAACGGCAAGCGCGAAAAGTTCGCCCTCGACGACTTCAAGGCGGTGGCAAAAAGTGCCGGCCTCGTGCAAGGGCGCTACAAGCGCATCCTCGAGCAAGTGCAAGATTCCCTCGCCAGCTTCAAGAAGCGCGCCAAGGCGAATGACGTCCCCAAGAAACTCGTGCAGGAAGTCGAGAGGAATCTGGTGAGGGTTTAGTCTTTTTTTGATATTCGTCCGAAAAAATGTCATTTTTGGCAGGATATTCGTTCGAAAAAATGTAGTGGGATTGAAAAAATCCCCGAGCGCGAGGCTCGGGGAGAGTGCGGCAAGAGGTCGTTACCTCATTTGCCCTTAGGCGGAAGGTTGGTCCGTCCGCCACCGGACTTGTTGCCCGTGGTGGAGGGAAGCCCTCCAGGACCCTTCATGCGAATCTGCATCATAACATTACCTCCTTTATGCAGCTAAAGGTGAATCAATTTCAGGAATGGAGTTGTTTTGAATCCATCCTGTTTGGATAAGGTATTGTCGCAAATAACGGAAATAGTCTCTCCGAAAATTGGCGAATGTCCTTGGGTCGCTCGGTGTGCTCGGAACCACGATAGTCTTTTTTGCTCCTTTCGCTATATGGCGAATGATGACGTGCTTTCCGTGCCTGACGATTTCCCATTGTCCAGAACGTAGAAGGTTCTGAACGAAATCGCGAATATTTTTGTCGCTGGATATGTATGGCATGCTTCCTCCTGGAAAATTGTTTGACGATTCCCAAGATGCAAAATGCATGCCAATTAAAAATTTTGCTTTAAAAGCGAGATTTTAGAGGATGAATCTATGTAGTGCGAAAATAATTACATCATATAAGTAAAATTTTTCGCATTTGAATAAGGAACATTCTTTTGAAGATTTTGCATTTATAAGTTTATCGCAACAAATTCAAATGGCTCCCATTTTCCATGAAGTTTCATACCTTCGTCTTTGAAGAACCATTTTATGGTATTCGCGTTTCTGCTCCAACGACTATGGCAGTTCCGGCACTCGAATAAGAAGTTGTTTTCGGTAGAGCCCTTTGCCCTAGTAGCGTCAGCTTTACAGCAGGGGCATTTTTGGATGAGGCTTATTAGGGCGTTCCCGGTCTTGAGAATTTCTATGTCTTCATCGCGGTTTTTGCGATAGATGCTCAGGTCCCTTTTCTGGATTCTGTCAGTATGCTCTTTTTTATCGACCTGTTTCTTGAATTCATCGTCGTCGTAACGTTCAAGCAGGTACTTGCCGCCTAGCATGTTGGGGACTAGTTCCTTTATAAACCTATTCTGGGGCACCTTGAACGGATACTGGCTCATGAGCATTGCCCAGAACCACTGGAAAATAATCCTTTGGATTAGGAGCTTAGGGAAGATGGATTGCGGTGCTATACCTAGTACCATATAGGCTTCGTTGTTTTTGAACATATCATGCAATATGGTAAAGTTGTCTTCGTCTTCGCTCAGGTAGGGGTTGCATTGTGGATATACAAGGACCGACACATCGCCTGTATAGGGGTTAGACCTGTTAAGGACGTTGTCGATGTAGCTGCTTGTGGGTTTTGACGTGACGAAAACAAAGCGCAGTTTTTTACCGTCTGCTTCTAGTTCAAGGCTATGGGGTGTTTCTCTATATTCCGGCTTGATATAGTTCCAGCAATCCCAATCCTTGTTTGTGGTTCTGAAATCTTCGATACACCTCTTGACGAATTCTTTTTCGTTATTCTGCAGCAGGACCTGTTCTTCTTTTTTTTCAGCTTTTGTAAGGGCTTTGATACGTGCGCGCTTAACCTCTTTCTGTATCTTGGGTAAGTATCGGTAATGCTGGTTGTTCATCAGGACGTTTGTCATGATGTCGTGATTGATGTCCACTTCAACGTTGGGAATGATTTTAAGGTTACTGAACAGTAACGTATTCCAGAAGGAGGAGATGACGCGCTGCAGATATTTTAGGAAATCGATAGTCTGCTTTAGCAGTTCCCTATTTTCCTTGACTTTCTCGATGCTGTATTCCTTGAGTAGGGAACTCAGTTCCGATTCCATGGATAGGTAATCTACATAGCTGACTTCTTGGTAATACAACTCTATTTCATTATAGGCATTGTCGATATTCTTGAGTCTCTGCAATCGCTGGTTTATTAACGAAATCAGTATTTTGCAGAGTGTGAACATCAAGCGGTTTTCGTACGTTTCCCATTTGTCGTCCCTGACTAAAGAAAGCAGGCGCTGCGGGTGGACCCCGACAAATGAACGGTTTCTCCAGTCCTCGGAATGCCCTGCCAGGTATTCCAGGGCTCGAGTGGCGAATTTCTTTACACGGCTGGTTGGCTGCTTTATTTCCTCTTCTTTCAGGTCTAGGATTGGCCTGGCTACGGCCTCCTTTAGGTGTGTGAGAGGGTCGTTTCGCTTTATTTTGTCAATGTCTTCTTGCAGGAACGTTTCTAGCTGGTTGCGGTCAAGGTCATCGGGATTATTGCACAGCGAAAAGAACGAATCCTTGTCTTCGTCAAGTAGGCGGAATGCGGCAAGGAAATCGTTGGGTATGGGCTCGGAATCCTTGACTTCGATGTCGTCAAAGTGGTAGATGACATTCCCCTTTTGCGCCTCCTCTCTGCTTAGGGCATAAAGGCCTCCACAATCGGGGTTGTCAATCTTGACATCCTTTTGCAAGAAGATATCGAACATTAGGCACCCCGTGTCTTCGCGGCGATATCCTGATCAATGAGCCTGATGGTTGCAGAGGCTTCATCTAGTTTTAGATTCTTTTGGATTTCATCTTTAAGTTTTTTCAGAGAATCTTCCTGCACGCCGAACAGGCCCGTGATTTTGCCCTTTCGGATAATCTTTGTGGCAAGGAGGTGGTCAAGGGCGAGTTCCTTGGTCCCGCCCGCGGCACAGACCACGGGGACGAAATCCCTGATTTGTCTTTCGAGGCGGTTTCCGAAGGATACATCGAATTCCGACTTGAGAACATCCTTGAGGGCATGCATTTTTTCGGTGACCCAGGCGGTCTGTTTTTCACCTGCAGCTGATTCCTGTGCTTCGGCAAAGGCGCTCCTCAAATCCTCGGTGGACCAGTGAGCCGCCCCCTTTGTTACCTTTTGGTAGTGCGTTTTTTGAGTATTGCGCTCCATCACCATGATGTGGGCGCGGTCGTACGTCTTGTCGGCGAACTCCATGGTGGTTTCGTCATGGTTTGCCGTGCCGATAAACCACACGTTTGGGGGGACAATGATTTTTTCATATTGGAGGTGCTTGGGCCAGCGCTTTGATTCCATAATATCTTTGGACATCCCCGAAAGCAGCTCCACTGCGAGTGGGTCAAATATGGAACTATTCGCCTGTTCCATTGCCGAAATGAAGTCTGCGAAATACTGTTCAGGGTGCGACAAGTTCATCTCGTCCAGGATCAGGAAGAACAGGCGGTTCTTGAACTGAGGCGTTGATGCGGTATAGAGCCCCTTGGAGAAGGGCTTTTCGTAGAACTTCTTTTCGAAGGCATTGTAGTAACCCAGCAAATCTTGGTTGTCGCGCCATCCGGCCTGAACGGGGATTATGCAGCTACAGGAATAGATGTCAGATTGGCCTCCGTTGGAATTGTCGCCAACGATAGAGGCGAACGCCTGGGCAAGCTTTGTCTTGCCCGTTCCGCTAATACCCTGCAATAGGATAAGGCGGCTCATGGCAAGTCCGCCAACAAATAGTTGCAGCGTTTCGGGTGTATAGAAAAGGTTGGGCTGATATTGCGTCAACTGGTAGCCGACTGCATTCACGAAATCCTTAAGTTCACCGGAACCTCCGGTAAAATTGTTGTATTCGCGATTGCATTTGCTATCGATGTTCTTGAATTCTGCAAAAATGTCCTTGTCCTGGTCTTTTGCGGTGAGTTCGTCAAGTTCATTCCGCAACTGCTCTTGCGCTTCCTTGAGCGCCTTGTTGTGCGTTTCCAAAGTCTTGTTTAAAGCTTCCAAGCCGTCATTATTTACAATTTTTCTTCGACAGTCCATTAACTGTTTAGAGAGTGCGTTCTTTTCGGCGATGGCTGATTCGCATTGGTCTTTGAAACTCTGCAAAGCATCTTCCATCTCCTGCTGGTGTTCAGGACTCCAGGCAGAATTACGTTCCAACTTGAGAGCTGCATTTTCTTTGCGAAGATTGTCAATCAACTCCTTGGCCTCTTCGGCACTCATCCCGTCGAGTTGAGACTTGATATCCTTGTAGCTCTTTAACTGCTTTTGCAGGTTCTTATTTTCTTCATTCAAGTCATCAATTTGCTTTTCGAAGGATTCCTTGCTTTGCGCGAGTCTGTTGTCATACTCAAGCTGAATCTCTTCCCTGACATCATCAAATGCTTCTTTCCTTTTTTCGTATTCCGTTTTTTCAAGAATGCATTTTTCTCGCTCTTTGCTCAAAGAGGCGAGCTCACTCTGGTATTTTTCAAACTGCTTTTGCAGCGAGTCTCTTGTTGTTTTGAGGTCTTGATTGAGCTTTTCGGTAATCTCGTTTTTCCATCTTGTCTCGTTTGCGATAAAGCCGGCATTGGCTTCGGCTTCCCTTTGCTTAATCTGCACTTCTATTTTTTTCAAACGTTCGTCTTCTTTTCTGTTTTCGTCTTCTTTTGCCTGTGCCTTACCTTCTCTTTCAGTGACTTTGTCTTCGTTTTCTTTTGCTTTGCCTTCTCTCTCGGCAACATTGTCTTCACGCACTTTTACTTTATCTTCTCTGTCCTTTAATTTGCCGTCTTTGGTCTCTAGCTCTTTTGCCGTTTGCCCCAATTCCTTAATTTTAGAATCATAATCAGTCTTGGTCTTGTCAAAATCTTCCTTGGCAATCTTGTACAAGCCAATAACTTCGTTGAGCTCGTTTTGCAGAGCGTTAAGAGTTTCTTTTTCTTCGTCGGACAGTTTGTTCTCTGAAGAGATTGTTTTTTTGATTTTATCCAGTATAGATTCCTTGGGCACTTTTATTTCTGGTGAAGTGCCGTCGAGACTAGAAATGGCAGGCGCACTTTCGACAGTGGCCTTTGTCTGGTTAAATATGCTGTTCATGTCGGTCGTGCTTATGGGTTCACGACGCTGCGGAGTAGAGGGCTGGTACTTGTTCTTGTTTTTGTTTTTCTTGCTCATTTGTAGGCCTCGTGTAAAATATTCAACTGTTTTTCGATTCTGTTGTAAATATCATTGTAGGGGTACGGAATAGTTTCTCGGTTTGAGTTAAAGTGACCGTAGGTGTTGCGTGCGTTTACCAGTTCAAGAATGAATTTAAGATCGTCGTTCAATGACCCGTTTTTTACCAGTCTTGCCGTAAACCAAGCATTAGGGGATGTGTGGTGGTAAAGGTAATAGGTGATATGCCTGATGAGTAGCGACTTTAGTGAGGGTTTCTGCTGTGCCATGTTTTTCCACACGGTCGCGTTCGTCAAGGCTTTTTTTATGTACGTGTCCAATTCTAGATCGCGCATCTTCAGGCCGCCCTCTAGGTAGTAATACCGTTCCTGGTCGTTTTTAGTTGCGACCTTTTGGAGCTCGTTGTTAAAGGGAGTGTTCCTTGTCCTAAGGATGCCTTCGTACATGTTCTGCATTCTGGTAAGGAAGGCGTCAGTTAGATCCAGCGAATTGTCGGTGTCGTCTGCAAGCAGATCTTTCAATACAAAGAATCGGCATATCTCTGTGATAATCTCGTTTTCAAAACGAGGATATTTGCATTGAATACGGTCCTGAAGCGTAATGGGAATCTCTATTGATTTAATTCCTAAAAAGGCCCCCATTTTATCATTCTGTTCAATGGCTATGTTCAGCTCGTTTTTGAGGAACTCCATTGGGATTTGGGGGAGTTCTTCCAGCATGTCGATACATAGGAAGTCTTCGCCTTCAGAAATCTGTTTGACCTGGACAAGCAGAAAATTGCATACATCGGGGTTCTGGTTCCGCTTCTCGATAGAAATGATTTTGTCGGGTTGCTCGATGTAGCTGGACTTGATGTCGTTGTAGTCAGACAAGGCGATATCGCAGTCGATTTGCTGGTATTCCCTCCACATGCCGTAAATATCTTCTTCCGAAATGTCGGGCACGTTTCTGCCGGATTTGTCTGGTTTGGGGTATACAACAAACGGCCTGATGCTGCACGGGCTACCCTTGGATCCGCCGGCAATCGAGATTCCTTTTTCGCTTTGCTGGTAATCAATGGACGCGAGTTCCCCGTTCATTAAGGGGTGCGGAATTAATTGCCCGGTCAACATGGACTGTAGCAATACAATTCGCTTTTTCCTGATTTTGGTCTCTGTCCGGGTGACCCCTTCTGGTACGTGCCACCTGTCAATCCCTCTTGTGACCTTCTGCTTGAGGTCGTGTTCAAGAATGTAACGAATTAGGGCTTCGTCCAGGTTGGTCAATTCGTGGAGCTCCTGGATAGTCTTGTCTCCGGTCAGGAGGAGGTTTACGATCAGATTCGAGAAAAAGTTTTCGGGGATATTTGCTTCTGCCGCTAGAATATCCCATACAACGACAGGCAAGGCGAAATAGGTAGTATCACCCTTCTTGGGGAGTTCGCTTGAATTGCAAAACAGATCTGCGATTTCCATGCTATTGCTCCTCGTCTGCAAGTTTGATGAATTCCGCTAGGGCGGGGACATCTGACTGGGCTTTTTCCGATTCGTACATCTTGCGGTTCCCTACAACCACGAGAAGTTTCTTTTGACGCGAAAAAGCAACGTTCAGGCGGTTTTCCGATTTTAGGAACCCGAAGATATTTTTGTCGTTGCTGCGAACGACGGAGAAGAATACGATATCGAATTGTCGCCCTTGGAAAGCATCGATTGATCCGATTTCTAGCAGTTTGTTGTCAATTTTTTTCTTGAGCTCGGCATCTGATTGCGCCATCCTGTCAATGAGCCGGGTCTGCGCGCTATACGAGGCGATGACACCGATAGATTCATCCGTTTCCTTGATGATTTCCTTTATGCGCTTGATAATCAGCTTGGCTTCTTCTTCGTTCGTCTTGCTTATCTTCCCGGCTTCCTTGCTATCGACATCCTCCCAGACGGCACACTTGCATTCCCCGTTTTTCTTTGTGTACCTGGAAACATGGTGGATGCAGTCCTTGGGATCCTTGCCGGTTTGAATGTGTGCCTCGTCGCCGTAAAAATTCCGGCTTACGAAGTCGCTCAGCTTTTGGGGCATGCGGTACTGGGTATCGAGCGTTACCGTGCGATTGATGCCGTCGTTTCTTTCCGTTTTCAGGTAGTTCCATAGGGATTCGAACAAAGACTTTTCCATAAAGGTCTTTAGCTGTTCAAACCCTTCCGGGGTATCATTACTGGATTCCATCTGTTCCAGGATATTTTGGTCGACTAGCTGAGGAAGCTGCTTGTGGTCTCCTACCAGTATGACCTTTTTTCGGGCTAGGGTAATTGGGATAAAAAGGTCGAGCGGGTTTGCTCGTGCAGCTTCGTCAATGATAACGTAATCGAACTCAAAGTTTTTCTTACCAAGAAGCCTTACAAATGACTTGCTCTTGGACTGCTGTACAGTTGCCGCATAGGTCATAGCATAACGAAGCATCGCGTTCCTAATGGACTTAAATCCAACGTTTTCCTTATAGCCATTTAGGACTATCAATTTTTGTATATCGGTTTGCCTAATGCGTTCGTTGATGTTGGGGACAATGGTTGTATCGATATAGTCCTTTAGAATTGTGAACAGCTGGTTGTCAAAGGAATCCATTGGATTGGGCAACATTTGCGCAATGCACTTGTTTCTGAGATTTTCAACCCAGTCAAGATCATCTTGGCTGGGATTAGACTTCGCTAGTTTCTTCAGTCTATCGTATCCCTTTCCCAAAGCATAACAATTCAATGAATCCTTGCGCAAGTCGTAGTATTCCAGCACAAGCTCAATCATTTTTTTGCCATCGTCATTGTATCCCGTGTCGGTAGTCCTCAACCCCATTAGATATTGATAGAACCTCTTGTTTATCTGCTTGGTTTGAAATTTCTTTTTAAAATCCTTGAGTGCATTCACTTCCGATGGAGAAAGGAAGTTGTTTGTGGCGGAAAGATTGATGATTTCCTGCAGCAGGCTCCGTATTTCGTATGAAGAATTCGCTGCGCTCAGCGCATTAAGGCTTATCTGCAGTTTTTCGTATTCAATGTACTGCGAGCCAAACTGCAATTTATTTATCTGATTATCAATTTTTTTCGTGGTATCTTCTTGCCATTTCTGGAGACCCCTAAAGATTTGTTCCCTATCCTTTTGTTCTCCATAAAAACGAAATACAGGGAGTCCCCAGATTGAACTTCCGTCAGCCACATTATCGACTGCAACGTGCTGGAAGCTTGTAAGCAGTATGCTGGGCATCTTTTGGGAGCGCTTGGGGTCTATGGACTGCAGGTATTTTTGCAGTGCATTGATGACGCTTGTCTTTCCTGTTCCGGGAGGCCCTTGTATAAGGGCGATGTCGGGGGTGCCTAGGCAAACTTTTAGTGCCCTTTTTTGTGCATCGTTGGGTTTCCTGTCACCGAATGCGGCCTCGATTTTCAAGTCGTCCAGCCTTTTGTGGGCGGCGGCGGGGCCAAATGTGGGGAGTATCGTCTTGTTTAAAATGTCCGTGATGGCTGGAATTGGGATATTGCGTGTACGGATGCTGTTCAGGGCTATAGTTCTACGGTTGGACGCTATTGACCAAGGTTTGAAATCGATGGCGAATCCCTCGAGTTCTAGCTTCTCGCTATTGTCATATTTAGGCCTTCTCTCGCCCCATTTCCAGGAAATCGTTCTTGCTTTCTCGTCAATCCGTTCGTCACTGACATCGTAGCTCTTGCGCTTCGAAAAAACGTAGATGGAATAGGTGTTCTTTTGATTGGCGTTTAGCTGGTCGTATATGTTCTTGAATTTTTCTATTTCTTCGGGCTTGTTCTGGAGCGTGGCGGTGCAGTTTTCCCCTTTCCCCGTTATCCTTTCTATGCGGAGGGTGCCTGACTGGATCTGGTAATCCTCCAGCATTTTTGCATCGACCTGGTTGTATTTTTCCCAGAGGTTTATGATGGAGTTCGGGTCTGCAGTCTGTTGTGCCAGCTGTGCATTCAGGATGGGGTCGCTTTCGATGGCTTCCTGTTCAGATACGAATCGAATGCATGCAATCCCTTTTAGGACATTCAATTTTTTTTGGGGAGCCCTTCTTAGATTGCTGACAAAGAGAAATTCCTTGCCATCTATCTTTTTGCTTTCAATAGTTGCGATGTAATTGCGCCCGAGCCATCCTCCTTCTACGTTAGATGTGCTGCTCAGGATTCTAAAGAACAGGTACGAGTTTTCGGTTGTCTGGAAAAGGAACTCGTCCTTGAACCATTCGAGTGCCTGTGCCGGTTCCCTAAAATTATATTTCTTCATAACTTCGATGAACCTGTCGTTTGGAACGACAATGCTGCATGTCTGTTCGGCGGTCCCTATAATGGCTGGGCCCCCAAAATCCCACTGGTTCAGGGTCACCTCATAGGAACTGCTTGCCTGTTTTATGGAAGCGACAATGTAGAGGGATTCCTGATTGTATTCGGATGTGCCTTGTGGCCAGAAGAATCTTTCGGGATGGTTGCAGTTTCTGAAATATCCTCCCGCGGTGAATTCCAATACGTCATATTGGACGATTTCGGTTTTGCCGTCATCGTCAAATACGACATCCGTGACCTGAGCGGCGGAATTGCACGCAATGATATTCAGTTGCTTGTTGTTCATACTTCACCCCGGTACGTGAATATGATGACGCTCCTGAATTTCGGGAAATCGTCTTCTTTGGGTTCATCTTCATCACGATCAATTTCGAGTGTGTATTCGGGGAAAAGGATTTGATACTTCATGCCTTCCTTGACATTGATAAGGAGGGGAATCCCCGCTTTCAGGGTGCAGTTCTTTGAGGTTTTTTCTTCGGTGACGATTAAGGTTGCCTTCAGTTCTTTTTGGTCGGTCAGCTGTATGCTCAACTGCTGCTTGGTGGCATTGAACGAGGCCTCGATGCGAGTAGCCTTTGTTTGTGCTACGGGAATATCCATGAGGGTAGATGTATCCTCTAGCAGGTATGCGGGATGGCTGAACCCTGGGCTGAACCCTGTGTCTAGAACCGCGAGAATCGTATTGCGTATAAAAATGTATGGTGTATGTGATTCTTTGTCGCAGAACGGACATTCTTGCTTCTTGCCAACTTTGATATAATGTTTTCCGCAATTCTTGCATTTTATGAACATCATTTCGCTCTCTCGGAGCGCCTCAATCCATTCAAATAGGGCAGGCCTTGTCAAAAAACTTTTTTCACCAGAAAAGGTCCTTTTAAAAAGGCTCTGCAACATTTCCGTTTCCATAACATCCCGAAAAATGGATGTTTTTCCTGCGTTATCTTCATTCTGGTCGTCAATAAACGGAAGGTCCGATTCATCCTCTTTTTTTTCTATGGCGGAGATTTCCATAGTTGCTGCATCGGTTACGAGTTTCCCATGAAACGGCAACTCCTGCCGTAAAGCAAAAAAGGCAACTACAGCAAAACTCCATGTATCGCTCAAAGGTGTGTTTGACTTATGTTCTCTAACAATTTCAGGTGCGGAAAAACCTCTAAAAGTTATTGAATCCTTGAAATCCGCAGCAATGGTCATATTGTCACAATCAATAAGCTGGACTTCACTGTATTCTGTATTACTAGAAACAAAAATGTTATTTGGATTCAAATCTCCATAGCAGTAACCTGCAGCATGTATTTGATCAAGTATTTCGGCAAGTTTACGCAAAAGTATATAAATACGCCGTATTCCACCAAGTCGTTCCAGGTATAGTTCAAATTTTTCATTTTTTTTGCAGTGGAGGCTGCTTAACGGAACCATATCATCCATCAATTCCATAACATAGCCGTAAAAAACTTTACCACCCTTTTCAATCGGCTTGATTTCACTTAATGGCTTTGCCAAATTATTAGGCAGGTCTATCCTAGAACGAAAATTTCTATAACGTCTATAGGCATCGTTGGGATTAAACGATGCCTTGGAAGCGCAACTTAATTTGACAAGCAGATTTGGACGCTGAGTTTTATATACGGCACCTTGCCCCCCCTCTCCAATGCATTCTTCTAATTCGAATATACTGGCGCTTTCAGTTTCAACATCTACGATGCCGTTTTTCTTTACAATTTCATCCGTAAACATAACAATTACCTTCTTTCAATGGCAATGATTGTTTTATCGTCAATATGGTGTTGTGTTGGCCAATGCATTAATTCATCGTTCAGATTCTTTTGGGCTTGCGCAATCGGATCTTTAAAAAAAACGTCAAAAACAGAAACAAAATCATTCGTGGCTTCGGGTAAAATGTCTTCACTAATTCCGTCAGTCATCACAAGAAGCCTATCACCAGGGGAACTCAACTCTATTTTATTTATTCGCCAAAAAGGAATCGTATCATAATCTCCCATCGCAAACGTTTCGTTGCCAAAGCCTTTTTTTTCTTCAGAAAAGGATTTAACTAACTCATTGTGTTTAACAAGAGTCATGCCATCGCCTAGTTGAGCTAACCAACCTTTACCTTTACTATTAATGAGCGCGAACTGGCAAGTGCAACCGCATTTGTCAGCTCCATAATTTCGAACATTCATTAACCAACGACAATGCAGCAATCGTAAAAAATCCGTTGGAATATGGGGCACAACTTTACGCCATTCCTTAAAGCAAGGCATAAATATCTTGCACAAAGTTTGAGCCCCATAATCACTATGAACATGGGATCCCAAGCCATCGCAAACCATCACTAGTAGAAATTTATCAACAAAATCAATAAAAGCACAATCCTGATTGGGAAGATTGTCTTTGATGTGTCCAGGCCCTCGAACAGACGACTGGAGAATCTTCCATTTTCTACGAGTGATTAGTTCCCAAAGCAAAAGCTAGTCCTCGTCAAACAAATCCTTAAGACTCTCAGAAAGAGCGATAATGTCATTAGAATTGATTTCGCCAGGCTTTGCTGATTGAGAACTTTTGATAGCGGACATCGTGACGCATTTGAAAAATTTTTGTATTTCCGCAGCATTACTCGACCTAAAAACAGGAATTTCTTCGTTATTCACAAACTCTTTCAGCATGCATTCATCAGCATCGGCCCCAATAGCAAGAGCAAGGCGAGTTGCCTTTTTACTCCGTTCATTATTAAGAAGCCTATCCAATGGACCTTGCCAAGAATCATTGGGCAAACCATCAGAAGCCAATACGATAAAGGGGCGGTATGCGCGAGACGGATAAACATCTCTCCTCTCAAGCATGTTTACAAGGCAAGTCAGCGCGCCACCAAGAGGCGTATTACCAATGGCACACATTCTGTCAATTGCGTCCATTTTAGACGAATCATTTGCTATTTCATTTGCAGACTGCGGTTCCAGAGCAATGTTTGTGGAATTATTGCCAAATGTTATGAGAGAAACATAGATTTCTGCTTCCAAAGTTGAAGATGCCGCATTTTTGAAAGATGCGATCATATCTTTCAAAGCATGCTTCAAAGAATCGAGCTTGCCATTCTCGCTCATGCTACCGCTCACATCTGCGAGAATGATTACAGGAAGCGGGCGGGACTTAAAATCGATGACATTATTGAAAACACTCATAATATGTTCCTTTTTTTTTGATATATATATTTTTTTACAAACAACGTGTATAAATAATTGAATTATTTATATGCATGGTAAAGCAAATAGCATGCCAATGCATAAAATGGTGATTTTGATGAATTTTTTACGCCTCGAATCGTCACAATGCGAAAAAGAATTCTTCATATGTGTAATATTTTTCGTATATTTATAGATATGAAAACAAAAATCACAATACTCACTTGGATGGCGGTCAATAACGATCCCAAGGCGTTTAAATCGCTATTAGAAATATTGGGTAAAGAATACGATGTCAATAAAGTCATTTATCTTTACCAAAAAGAACATGTTGAAAAGCTGAAAGAAATCAAAAAAATATACCCAGTTACATCCATTGAAGTTGATGTCAAAAATCCGACTGCACATAAAGAGATTTACGGAATAGTAAAAAACAAAATTCTTCCACTGGTAAGAGAAGAACAAAATCTGGTTGTTAACACTTCTCCAGGCACTCCTGCTATGCATGCCGTATGGCTCATCTTATACGCGGGTGGTCATCTCCCAAATGGGACGCAATTGGTATCGCATCAAATTAATCGTAAAACAGATGAAACTAGTTGCGACAAGGTTGACTTTCCAATTTCCACTTATCTAAGCGAACTCCGTAAATACGAAAAGGAAAATCCGAATGAGCCTTATTACGCACCTGAGGCAAAATCAAAAGCAAGACAAGAGGCTTTAGAAAAAGTAAGGGTTTATGCCAGTGTTCAAGATGTTCCGATGCTTTTGCTTGGAGAGCGGGGTATCGGCAAAAGTCGTTTGGTAGAATCGTATATAGCAACAATAAAGAAGAAAAAGGTTGTTACCGTTGCTTGTGGCACATTGGATTCGACATTGGCAGAATCCGCAATGTTTGGCCACAAAAAAGGAGCTTTTACTGGCGCAAGCGAAAGCAGGAAGGGCTATTTGGAAGAGGCTGATGGCAAAATCCTTTTTTTAGATGAGGTCCAAGATCTGCCTAGAAATGTCCAGCGCAAATTACTCCGAACCTTGCAAGATAAAGACCATCGTTACCGAATTCTTGGTGATACCAAGGAGACAAAGGCAAATGTTGAACTTGTCTGTGCGTCAAATTTGACCGAAAAAGAACTTCGTCAAAAACTGGATCCCGATTTTTATGATCGAATCAGTTTTTATAAAGTCGTATTACCTCCACTGCGAGAATGCCGTGGAGATATTTTTGATGACTGGAATGAAGTTTGGAAGACTGTTCGATTAGATAGTTCTCCTGCCAAAGCTCCGATGGATGATGTTTTGAAAAAATTTTTAACAGCATCAAATTTGCCGGGTAACTTCCGCTCTCTACAGACGATTGCATACCAGTTTATCGCATGGCAAGACAAAAAAACAACAAAAGAGATATTAGATGATATTTCTTTTAAAGACAGCTCAGCATCAAATCATTTCAATATTGAGGACTTTGCCGAATTTCAAAACTTGTCATGGTCTGATGCGACCAAGTGTTTCCAGCATTTTCTAGCAGAGTATGCATACCAGAAATTTAAGACGCAACAAAAAGCGGCAAGGAAACTAGATTGTTCGGCAAAAACACTGCAGAACGCATTAAAGGAGATGAAAAATTAGAATTAGTCTATCTCCCCCTCAAAAAAACTATATTCCTTAACATGGACACGGAAAAGAAAATAGCCCTGATTATCGACTGTGACAACGCCAAGGCGGATGCCATTTACGGCATCATGGAAGAACTCTCCAAGTTCGGGGAGACGAGCATTCGCAGGGCATACGGCAACTGGAAAGGGAGCAACCCTTGGGAAGAAGTCCTGCATCCGTTCGCGATACAGCCGATACAGCAATTTCCCTACACGAAAGGGAAGAATGCGACCGATCTCGCGATGACTATCGACGTGATGGAACTCCTGTTTACGGAGAGCGTCGACATTTTCGCCATCGTGAGTAGCGATTCGGATTTCACACCGCTTGCCATGAAACTCCGGGCCAAGTCAAAACAGGTCATCGGGTTCGGCGAGGAAAAGACTCCGCAGCCGTTCATCGACTCGTGTAATTCTTTTATCTATATCGACAAGTTCAAGAAGCCGACCGAATCGGACGATGCGACAAACAACATTGAACCTCTTGATCGCAACAAGCTGCGCGGTAATGCGAAAATCATGAACGCTATCCGCAAGGCAATCAGCGAAGAGGCTGACGAAGCTGGCTGGGCAATTGCATCCAAGATTTCACAGCAAATCAACCGCCAGATTTCGCTGAGTCCCAAGAATTTCGGCTATGCCAAATGGCCCGCCCTTATCCGCGCCACGGAGTATTTCGAGGAAAACAAAAATCCCAAGGGACAGTTAGTTTTCCGCATCAAGAAGAAATAAGCAAAGGCGTCGCGGGCCGTCATCTGAACCTGCGCTTGCTTTCCCGTCCTCCCGTTTTTGTATATTACTCCCAACACCAGAAAAGGTGGTATTAAGGATCGCTAACCGCGCAAGCGGGGCGGTCCTTTTTTTTGCAAAAAGGGGCAAAATGAAGGAAAAAGGTGAAATCGTGCTTTACCAGCCGGAGGGAGAAGTGCGGCTGGAGGTGCGCGTAGAGAACGAGACGGTGTGGCTCACAGCAAACCAAATGGCACGCCTGTTCGATAGAGACGAAAAAACGCTTAGAAAGCATATTAACAATACGTTTTTGGAGGAAGTCGAAAGGGATAACAACACGCATTTTTTGCGTGTTGATGGGGTCAACAACCGGTTGCTTTTTACAGCCTTGACGTCATCATATCCGTCGGTTACCGCGTAAAATCGGCTAATGGCGTAAAATTTCGCCGCTGGGCGAACCAAATTTTGAAGGACTACATACTTAAGGGGTATGCCATCCGCCAAAGAAAAATCACAACAGATTTGCAAATAGCAGACCGATTGCATGAGCAGCGACGACTCATCGAGAATCAACAAACAGAAATCGCGGAGTTCAAAGTTGCGTCGGAAAAACGTTTTGATGAACAAAACTCCCGTCTCTCTGCTGTCGAGCAACACATCGACTTCTTTGTCAAGGCTTCGCAAACGCCAACCAGTGGCATTCTCACGACGGGCACCCGATTCGACGGGTTCGTGCTCATCGCAGACTTAGTGAAGTCGGCAAAGCGTTCGGTCGTGTTCATTGACCCATTTGCCACCATCGAGGTGCTGAAATTTGCCGCGATGCGTGCGAAGGGCGTAACGGCCAAAATCTACTCTCCGCGCATCACAAAAGAATTCAAGGAGGCTGCCGCACTGCATAACAAACAATATCCGGGGCTGGAATTGAAGACGATGCGTTCTATTCACGATCGTTTTTTGCTCGTTGACGACACCGTATATCACTTCGGGGCGAGTTTTAAAGATATGGGCAACGAGATGACAGCCTTCAGTGTTCTGGATTTCATTACACCCGCAGAAGTCATTGAGAAAATTCAGGAGAGTATGAAAGGGAGATGACGAGTCCAAATGGTGGGAAATAATTCCACCAAATAAAAAACGGATCCCGTATAAGGCTAGGTTTCTATCGAAACGCATGGCATGTAGCCCGCTTTCACCTTAATGGGACCTGTTTCCACTAAAATACAAAATGATTTGTAGAAAATCAACAACTATTTGATTTTGAGCATCATGCCACAAAAGGAGTTTTAAAATTTAGGCAGCGAATCATGTGGACTCTTTTTTTATAAATTAATAAAATGTCTATGGTAAACCGGAACCGAATTTTGCTTCTTTTTTGCCTTACCCTACTGTTTTGTGGCTGTGGGGGTGAAAAATATATGGAGCACAACGACTATACCGTAGTTTTCGATGTCCGCAAAGACTCCATCTTTATTGACGGAATCCTGTATCCGGATCTCTATCGTGAACTGGATGCAAATCCTCAAGACGAAACTAATCCGCTTTACGATATTGCGATAAGGCACACTGAGGAAAAAACGCGAAAGCTCAAGGAGCAAGGCAAGTGTGAAAAAACTTATAATACCGGTATGTCTAAAGGAAATTGGGAAATCAACATAGAACATTGTTTCGATTCTCTAGAACAGGAAAAACAGGTTCATGTCCGTGTTGACGGGGATGTATCTGGAATGGTTCTGCGGGAAATTTCCCAAGCAGCCCTTTTCGCTTTTGGTGGTCAGTATTCTATGGTTTTGGACCAGGATTTTCATATACCGCTAACAAGTTCGCAAAAACCAGAATGGGCGTCGCCGATTCGTCCACCCAGTACCAGAGGCGTCAAGTGTATCCTAAAAATATTGGTGAAACAGTATAGCCTTAAACATGGCAAAGATTTGACTCAGGATGATATAAAAAAACTTATATCAGAGAACGATTCTCTCTGTAAAGATGAACCGGAAGAAGAACCTGAGACCAGGAGCTACATGGAATTGTCCATCAACTATAACAACGACGACAGTGTATATTACGCTTTTTACAATCGCCGCCCTCCGTTAAAGATGGATGACCGGGAGAGGCTTGCGCAATCCAATAAGCCGGAAGCCGTCAAACCAGAAGATTTACTGAAACGCATGCAACAGGAATACGAAAGCAAATCACCCGAAGAACGTGAATATCCGATTAGCATTACAGTTAATAGTAATACTCAGGTCCTTGAACCTCTAAAAGCAGCAGAGGCCGCATTGCAGAGCGGTCTCAAGGTCGGCTTCGGCTTTACGTATTAGGTTTCAGATTTGTCTACGGTAGCTGATTATCATTAGCTCTTAATTCTAGAATTTTTTAAATTGTTTGGAAAAAAGCTTTTTGTGTAGGATGAGTATGCGAAATTTTTGGCTTGGACTTTTCTTTGTTTCTGTATGCGGAATGCTGCTTGTTGCTTGCGGAGACGACGGCAGTTCCACAAACGAGGAAAATTATAGCGAAGTCAGCAGTAGCAGTGAAAAATCCGACGATTCGCAAAATGGCGACGAGAAAGAACATCCTAGCAAAAAAAATAACTTGGACGATGATGCTGTCAAAAGCAGTGCGGATACCGATGACTCGCAAAAAGATGACGAGAAAGCATCTTCCAGTAGCGCGAAATCTAGTTCCAGCGAGAAGGCAATCTTGTATCCTGATGCCGGTAGTGTCTATGACGCACAGAACAATACCTTGACAGACCTGCGCGATAGTCAGACCTATAGGACTGTTGTCATCGGACAGCAAATATGGATGGCTGAAAATCTCAATTTGGCAACAGATAGTAGCATTTGTTACGATAATTCTCCTGAAAATTGCTCAAAGTATGGACGCCTTTATTTGTGGGACGATGCCATGAATGGAGCTTGTTCTTGGGGCAATGTAAAAACGGACGATGGTCATTCCATTTATGGTTGTGTTCCATCGCATTATCCGGTACGAGGTGTTTGTCCCGAGGGGTGGCATTTGCCAGATACCACAGAATGGTTTTCATTGATTAGAAAGGTTGGATTTTATACAGCGGGTAGGGCTCTTAAATCTGATAGTGGCTGGGTAGATCACAATAGTTCGGAATATGGAAACGGATTGGACTCCTATTCGTTCTCTGTGTTGCCTGTCGGTTATGCATCTCCCGGCAAAGAATCATCTTCCGACAAAAAATCATACAATAAAGGAAAGGAAACCATTTTCATTACTTCTACGGGAGACAGAAGTAGTAACGTTTTCTCAGCGGACTTTCGCTATGATTCTTATTATGCGGACGTCTGGTTTAACTCAAAGGATCTCATGTCTTCGGTTCGTTGCCTACACGATTCGTCTAAAAATGAAGAAAACCTGACTGGCCTGGAGGTTTATTATTCATCCAGTTCGGAAGAGGTTGACGGTGTATATGATGCAGAAAATAACACCTTGACGGATTTGCGCGATAATAAGACATATAGAACCATTACCGTTGGCGAGCAAGTCTGGATGGCGGAAAATTTGAAGTATGATACGTTGTTTAGTATTTGCAATTATACCAGAGAAGCGTGCTTTTATACATGGTTTGCCGCATTAACGGCTTGTCCTTCCGGTTGGCATTTGCCTAAGATAGACGAATGGAAAACACTGATTATGTCCGTAGGAGATTCATCGACAGCCGGCAGAGTTCTCAAGACTGTAGAATATTGGAAAAGTAGCGACTCTGCAGAAGATGGGACTGACTTGGTCTCATTTTCAGCGGAAGCTATTGGTCATTGTGATATGGATGGTGATTGCACTCCTGTGGGCTCTTATGGATATAGTACTGGTTTTTGGTGTGAAGATGTGGCCGAAGAAGGTGTTCTACGTTTGGTTTTGTCTTTAATCAGTAATAGCGATGCCGCCCTTTTTACTTCTGAACCAATATCAAAAGCGTACCCGGTACGTTGCATCAAAAACTAGCAGACCTACGTGAGCTTCCATGCGCATCTTGAATAAAATCCCATGTATTCTCGCTCTTGTCTTGGCTATATTCGCCGGGGCCGAGGACGAGCTGAACTACGGTGGCGGAGAAAGCGATGTGAAGATGACCGTTTTCCGCTGCGACAGAGGCTATCTTGCTTACATGGAAAAAGAGAAAAGATGGAGTGGCCTAGACAGGTTGCCATCCGGTTTTGAACTGAACGACGGCGAATTCGCTGATATCACGGCGGATATCGAAAGGATGTATGGAGGTCTTGCGGGCCATACGGGAACACCCTTCGCAACAAAAATCAAGGAATCCCGCCCCGTTCCTTTCGAAGAAATGCTCAAGAGAGGCTTAATCGAGAACTACGATCCCGTGCGGTACAGGTTCTGGGGGCTCCGCATCTTGAAGACAAAAAATGGGACGTACATCGCCGCAACTGGCAGAGGTCTTGATTACCGTCTGTATAAAGACGAAAATTTCGTAGGGTGCTACAAAACGACTCTCGAGCTCGAGAAAGCTGCCGGGTTGAATACATTGATGGATACGACCGTGGTTTTGCAAGAAGGAGGGCACTTGCCGTTCTATGTCATGCGTCTCGGGAAGACGTATTTTGCATACGCTCGGCATATAGACTTCAACAAATGGACTCCGCTTCTGAACAAGGCTTTCAAAAACGATCCCGTGTACTTTTCCCTGGAAGACGGCGAAGTCGCAGAATTCCAAACAAGTGTGCTCAAAGTGAACGGCGGGAAAAAGAAATACGATAACACCCCGATGTTCGTTGATTCGGTCGACCTCTTCCAAAAAATCCGGTACGACGCTCTTACCGTGGATTTACGGATGGAGCATTGGGAAGAAGGCGCGCCCCAGAAAGAGGCGGAATTCCGGCAGTACCATAACAACAGCGGCCAATACTTGATTGTCTACCTGGGCAAGAAATACTGGGTCTACTACGAAGATGATTCGGGAAAAAAGAAACAGCTGCTCGGGAAGTTCCGCAAGGCCTCTGATGTCGACAAGGCTCTCAAGCGGCGGTGAGGCTTAAGCAATGGTTCAAAAGAACGCACGTACTTTTGTGACGCACGAGTTCCCGGCGGTTTACGACCGGAATTCCCGCGTGTTGCTGCTGGGCTCGATTCCTTCGCCCAAGTCCCGCGAGGTGGGTTTTTATTACGGGCATCCGCAGAACCGTTTTTGGAAGGTGCTCGCGCAGGTTCTCGGCGAAGCGGTTCCCGAAACCATTCCGCAGAAAAAGGCGATACTCAAGAAGCACCATGTGGCTCTTTGGGATGTACTGGAAAGTTGCACCATTGTAGGCGCGAGCGATACGAGCATCGAGGATGTCGTTCCGAACAAAATAGGCGAACTCGTAAAAAGGTCGAAGGTCTCGCGCATCTTCTGCACGGGCGCCACGGCTCACAAGCTGTACCAGAAATACTGCGCCAAGGATGTCGGCATCGATGCGGAAAGGCTCCCGTCCACATCTCCCGCGAACTGCGCGGTCTCCCTGGAAAAACTTGTGGAGGCGTACAGGGTCGTGTCTTCCGCCAAGTAAATTGTCGCCTTGGCGAGTCTTTTTCTATTTTATTTGTCGATGAATGTTCTGACGTTGCAAGTGATTCTCATTCCGTTCCTGGGGACTGTCCTCGGGGCGGCTTGCGTATTCCTGCTCCGTCGCGAGATGGGCGAAAGTCTCAAGAGGTCGCTTTCGGGTTTTGCCGCGGGCGTCATGGTGGCGGCGAGCGTGTGGAGCCTCCTTGTCCCTGCGATGGAAGGTTCCGCGAGTCTCGGAAAGTTCGCATTCATGCCCGCTGTCGTTGGATTCTGGCTGGGCATTCTCTTCTTGCTTTTCCTCGACAACGTGGTGCCCCACATGCATGCGAACCACGAGAAGGAGGGCCCTGCGAGCAAGCTTTCGGGCACTGCGATGCTGGTTTTTGCAGTCACGCTGCACAATATTCCCGAGGGAATGGCTGTGGGCGTGGCCTATGCGGGTTTCCTTTCGGGGAGCGTGGACATCACGGCGCTCGGCGCGCTTGCGCTCTCTATCGGTATCGCCATCCAGAACTTTCCCGAGGGGGCGATTATTTCGATGCCGCTCCGCGCCGAGGGGCTTTCGAAGAAGAAGTCGTTTGTTTACGGGGCGCTTTCGGGCGCTGTCGAGCCGGTGGCTGCGATTCTCATGGTGATTTTCGCGGAGCATTTCGTGCCGGTCATGCCGTACCTGCTGAGTTTTGCCGCCGGAGCCATGATTTACGTGGTGGTCGAGGAACTTATCCCCGAAATGTCCGAGGGACGCCATTCCAACATCGGGACGGTGTTTTTTGCCGTCGGTTTTTCGCTGATGATGGCCTTGGATGTTGCGCTCGGCTAGTTTTTTGTATAGATTAAAATCATGGATACCTCGATTCTTGACAAGGCAATCGTTTTTGCCGTGAACGCTCACCGGGGCAAGGAACGCCGCGGCAAGGGCTTCCCGTATATCGTGCACCCCATGGAGGCGGTCGCCATCGCCTCGACGATGACGAACGACCAGGAACTGCTGGCCGCCGCTGCGCTCCACGACACGGTGGAAGATACCGACGTGACGCTCTCGGCAATCCGCCGCGAGTTCGGCGACCGCGTGGCTGACTTGGTGGAGGCGGAATCCGATATCACTTTCGAGGGCCGCAATAGCGAGGAAAGCTGGAGGTTCCGCAAGGAGGAATCCATCGAGAGGCTTTCCGCCGCTTCGAACGATGTGAAAATCGTGGCGCTGGCGGACAAGCTGAGCAACATCCGCGCCATTTACCGCGACTACCAGGCCATCGGCGACAAGGTGTGGGACTTGTTCAGCGTCAAGGACGCCGCTGCTCACCAGTGGCATTTTCAGGGGCTCGCCCGTGCGCTCAAGAGTCTCGACGCGACATTTGCCTACAAGGAATTCGTTGAGACGATAGACAAGGTGTTTTAAGTTTTTCGACAATGAAAAAAAATCCCCAGCATGTTAATGCCGGGGACTTTTTGTTTGAGGAGGGATTTTCAGCTATTTTTCCGAAGCCGGCGGGGGAGGGTTGCCTTGCGGGCCGGGCTTTCCGTTTTTCTTGAAATCCTTGAACTTCTTCATCTGTTCCTTGTGGAACTGGTTGAACTTTTCGAGCTGTTCCTTCGTGAGGATTTTAGCGAGCGCGTTGACCCCGTTGATACGGTGTTCGAGCAGAGCCTTGTCTGCTTCGAGCACCTGTGCCTTCGCGGCTTCGATGGCGGCCGGGTCTCTGCTTTCGAGCGCCTGTCCCAGGGCCTTTTCGGCGGCGTGCTTGTTCCCGCGCAGTTCCTTGAAGATGGAGTCTCCCTTGGCGCGGCTCGCGTCGAGAGCGGCCTTCTGTTCCGGAGTCACTTCCAGCATGGAATCGATGACGACGGGATCCACCTTGTGCTTGAATTTAGGTCCCTTGAAGTCGCCATGAGGGCCGTTGCCCTTGAATTCTCCCGGATGGTGCGGGCCGCCGGGGGGCGGCATCATGCCATGGCGCGGGCACGGGCCTTCCATTTTTTTGCAGCAGGTCATTTCGCCCTTGCTGCAGCACATGCTGCATTTGCCGCAGAAGTTCCCCAGGAAGAACCCCAGGGCCAGGGCAAGCACGGCAAGGCTTGCGGTGAAGAGTTTTGCTCCTTTCATATTTTTACTCCTTTATTAAATAGCTGAAGCCGACAGTTTCCTCGAGCGTCTCGAACTCGTCGCTGGTCGAGTTGCCCAGGCTGGAATACCAGCTGGAGACCTCGTCAGGTGCGGAACTGTTGATAGAAATGGTTTCGGTCGTGATGGGTTGGCCTTTCACGTCGTCCGTGATGGCCGGGAGGAGCGCCGTGAGGCTCACGAGCACGAGGCTCGCGGCAATCGGGATGGCGCTGTACCAACTCTTGATATCGATGATTTTGCCCTTTGCGGGTGTACTTGCGGATTCCGCGTCCAGGCGGGCGCAGACCTTGGCCCAGGAATCATCCCTGGGGGTAAGCCTTTCGAGCTTCGAGAAGTCGATTTTGTTAGCCATGATCCTTACGCTCCTTTAAAAAATCCCTTACGAGGTGCCTTGCGCGGCTGAGTCTCGCCTTGATGGTGCCTTCGGGCATCTTGTAGATCGAGGCGAGGTCCTTCACGTCCAGGTCCTCGGCATCCTTGAGCCAGAGCATGCTGCGCGTTTCCGCCGGCAGCTGCGCGAGCCCCTTTTCCAGAAGTTCGGCATCGAAGTCCTCGTCTTGCGAGTCCACCTTGCCGATAACTTCCTCGACAATGACGTTCAGCCTTTCTTCCTCGAGTTCGCGGTGGCGCTTTTGCGAGCGCAACTTCATAAGGCAGGCGTTTACCGTGAGGCGGTACAGCCAGGTCCCGAGCGCCGATTCGCCCCGGAATGCCTGCACGGCCTTGGGTACCTGCACGAACACGTCCATGAGGATGTCTTCGGCCTGGTCGCGGTCCTTCAACATGCGGAAGGCGAGGTTCAGCACGTTCGAACTGTGGGCCTGCCAGAGCAGGGCCAGAGCTTCGCGGCTCCCATCCTTGAGGTGTTGAAGTATCACTTTTTCGTCCATAGTACCCTTTTGATGCATATCGGGGGGCATCGGTTGCATTATATAAAAATTACTATATTCCCCAAGGATGTTCAAAATCTTCTGGGATAAGTTGAAAGAGGCTTTTGCCTCGGTTTTGCCCGTCACGCTGATTGTGCTTGCGGTGTCGTTTACCCCTCTTGTCTCTTTTTCGCCCAAACAGCTGATTGTTTTTGCCATTTGCGCCGTTTTTTTGGTAGGGGGCATCGGGCTTTTTAACCTGGGGGCCGACCTTGCCATGACCCCGATGGGCGAGCATGTGGGTTCCGGCCTTGCCAAGTCGCGTAGGTTGATGCTGCTCGTTTCGGTGTGCTTTGTGATGGGCGTGCTTATCACGGTGGCTGAGCCCGATCTGTCGGTGCTTGCGGAACAGGTGAAAAATGCCGTGGAACCGACGCTTTTGATTGCCACAATCGGTATCGGAGTCGGGATTTTCCTGGTGTTGTCTATCGTGAAGATTGTCTTCAAGAAGGACCTCTCGACTATTATCATCTTCTTCTACCTTGCGCTGTTCATGTTCGGCATGCTCATGGTGTCCTTCGGCAAGGACATGTTCGTGCCGCTCGCATTCGATTCGGGAGGTGTGACGACTGGGCCTATCACGGTGCCTTTCATCATGGCGCTTGGCGTGGGTGTGGCTGGCGCTATTGGCGGCAAGAATGCGAACGAAAACAGTTTCGGTTTGATTGCGCTTTGCTCTGTTGGCCCGATTATTGCGCTCATGGGGCTTGTGATTCTTTCGAAAGGGGATCTGACTTACCAACTTTCGGAATCGGCGTATTCTATCGAAGCCTCTTTGGGGGAAAATTTCGGGCCCACGATTTTCGGTGTCGTGAAGGAAGTCTCGGTTGCGCTCGGGTTGATTGTGATATTCTTTATGCTGCTCCAGATTTCCATCCTCAGGGTTTCCAAGACTAAACTGGCGCAGATGTCCTTTGGCATTGTCTATACTTTTGTTGGTCTCGTTGTCTTTTTGACGGCTGTCGCGGTAGGGTTCATGCCTATCGGTTTTGAGCTGGGCAAGCAGCTGGGCAACATGCCGCGCGCTCTCGTGGTGGCGGGATTTGTCCTTGGCATGGTGGTGGTGCTTGCGGAGCCTGCGGTTCACGTGCTCAACAAGCAGGTCGAGGATATTACGGGCGGGCTTGTGACCAAGCGGTCGATGCTCATCGCTCTTTCTGTGGGTGTGGGTATTTCGATTGGGCTTTCGATGATTCGCATCATTGTCGGGTTCCCCATTATTTATTACTTGATTCCTGGCTACTTCATTTCGCTTGGGCTTTCGTTCTTTGTTCCCAAACTCTATACGGCTATCGCATTTGACTCGGGTGGAGTTGCTAGCGGACCCTTGACTTCGAGCTTTATTTTGCCACTCGCCATTGGCGCCTGCGCCGAGCTGCGCGACGGGGGCGATTCGGTATTGAATTATGCGTTCGGGATTGTCGCCATGGTGGCGATGACCCCCCTTATAACCATCCAGGTGCTGGGATTCAGGGCGACATTCTCCAGGGCGCTCCGCAACCGCATGATGATGCGCCGCATCCAGGATGCCGACGACGAGCAGATCATTGACTTTATGTAGAGGCAGCCATGGTGGGTAAACAAAGTGCACTGAAGATCTCAGAAAAGCTTGCCGCGAAGGTCCCTTACCGGAGACGCCGGCAGGAATCCGAACGCAATCGGGTTTCTGTGAACAGGCTGAAAATCCTCGTGACTATCGTGGGGCGTACAAAGGCGGACTTCTACGTAGATTTCATCCAATCTTTTGGAGCGAATGTGCAGATGGTGCTGTTCGGCAAGGGCACGGCTCCCCAGGAATTCTTGAATGCAATCGGCCTTACAGATTCCGACCGCGCCGTAATTTTGAGCATCATCGGGGAAGATAGCCTCCGCAATGCGCTGGACGGTTTGGAAGACCGTTTCAATACGATTCACGGCGGCAAGGGCATTGCCTACACCATTCCCATGTCGAGTATCATCGGAAAATCCATTTTCAATTTC
>JAEEGL015527465.1_pt1 | contig 26315 bp, 29 predicted proteins | sample 9134231 | NCBI WGS metagenome assembly JAEEGL01 (sample SAMN16246548, study PRJNA631951) | gut metagenome | biome: gut microbiome; feature: rumen; material: fiber-attached | host: Bos | place: Iran: Karaj | collected 2018-10
TCTCTATTAATCCAGACAGAATTAAAGATGTTATTGGTAAAGGTGGAGAAACTATTACTAAGATTATTTGTGAATCTTCAAATGTTGATACAGTTCAAGATGTTAACGCTGTTAAGATTGATGTAGAAGATAATGGACAAGTAATAATTTATCATACAGATAGAGAAGTAATTAATAAAGCTGCTGAAATGATTAAGAACATTACTAGAGAAGTTGAAACTGGTGAAAAATATGAAGGTAAAGTAGTTAAAGTTGAAGACTTTGGATGCTTTGTTCAATTATGGCCAGGATGTGAAGGTTTAGTTCATGTATCTAAACTTGCACATGAAAGAGTTGAAAAAGCTTCTGATGTTGTTGCTGTTGGCGATAAGATTATGGTTGTTTCACTTGGATATGATAACAAGGGTAGATTAAATCTTTCTAGAAAAGATGCACTACCAAAACCAGTAAAAAAAGAAGTTAAAGTAGACACAGAAGAAGTATCAGAAGAAAACAAAGAAGAAAGTGCTGAATAAGCACTTTTTTTATTGTACTTATTATTTAAAATTACTATACTTATGATAGATGGTGATGTATATGGTTAAAGAGAGTAAGGGTAATAAAAAACTATTAATTATTTGTATAGTAATAGGTGTTCTATTACTAGTAGGCGTGGGATTTTTTATTTATTCATTTTGTATTCCGAGATTTAAAGTTAAACAGTTTAATGGTGTAGTATCAATGGAATATAATGGCAAATTTAGCCTTGATACTGTTTGTTATGGTAATGTCTTTGAATGTGATACTATTACTCCAGAAATTGTTGGAGAATATGACATGAATACTGTTGGTACTTATGAAGTTAAATATGTATTCAAACATGATGGTGAGACATATGAAATGGACGGAGTATTAAATGTTGTTGATAAAGAAGCTCCTGAAGTAGAAGTTGCAGAAGGAGAACTAGAATTATGTCCAAACGAAGATAAACTTTCAAAAGGAAGTGTTATTGCAACTGATAAATATGATGGAGATGTTTCTTCAAAAATTACATATCGTTATGATACTGAAAAGAATAAATTAATTGTTACTGTTATGGATAATAGTGGTAATAAAATTGAAAAAGAATTAGATGGTACTAAAGGTGATACAGTTAGTCCAGTAATAACTATTACTGGGGATGCTTCTCTCTCTATAGTAAATGGTTCAGCTTATACTGACCAAGGAGCTACTGCTACTGATAACTGTGATGGTGAATTACAAGTAGAAGTAGATAATCCTGTTAATACAAGTAAAAATGGAACTTATACTATTACATATACTGCTAAAGATTCAACAGGTAATGTGGCTACTGCTACAAGAACTGTTAAAGTTTATACTAAATCTACAGGAACAAGTTATAGTTGTGAAGGTAAAATTAGATATTCTTGTGGTGGATCAGGTAAAGTTATTTATTTAACATTTGATGATGGTCCTTCTAACTATACTGCTCAGTTATTAGATGTATTAAAAAAATATAATGTTAAAGCAACATTCTTTGTAACTGGTTATGGTAGTGATGAAATGATAAAACGTGAATATGATGAAGGTCATACAGTTGCACTTCATACTTATTCACATACTTATAAAACTGTTTATGCTTCTATGGATGCTTATTTTAATGATTTACAACAAATAAGTGATAGAGTAGAGAGAATTACTGGACATAAGTCATATATAGTAAGATTTCCAGGTGGTTCTTCTAATACAGTTAGTAGTAAATCTAAATGTATTATGACTGCTCTTGCTCATGAACTAGAGAACAGAGGATATGTTTATTATGATTGGAATGTTTCTTCAGGTGATGCCGGTTCAACAACAGATACTAATCAAGTTTATTATAATGTTGTTAATCATTTAGGAAATGGTAGATATGTTGTTTTACAACATGATTCTAAGAGTTATTCTGTTAAGGCAGTTGAAAGAATTATTCAATATGGCTTAAATAATGGGTATACTTTTGAAAGATTAGAAAAAGATTCAATGGTATGTCATCATGCTACTAATAATTAATGTAAAATATCTCAAGTTTATAGATAAATTATTCTATTTGTGTTATATTATATTTATAAAATAATAGGAGGAGAGAATATGAAAAAGAAAATATTAGCTGTTTTAGCTGCTGTTGTAGCAATCGTTCCAACTATGGTATCTGCTGCTACATTTACTGCAGGTGACTATGTTAACTACTTTAAAAATGATGCAGATAAGAGTGCTTATCAAGCAGGATCTACTAACGTAGGTATGTCAACAATCTTTATTGCTGAAGACGCTACTAAAGTAAAAGATGAAAAGAAGTATCATAAAGTAATACCATCATATGCAAATGCTGGTTCAATTTGTGATTCTGCTACTAAATGTTTAACTGAAAGTTCTACATTTACTGCTGCTGTTACTCATTTAGCTGGTGTTCTTGAAAGTCCAGCTGCATGGTATGCATCTGATGAATTAGTTGTAGAAATGGCATCTAAAGCTGATATGGTTGCTGCTTTCAAATTAACTTCTGACGCTGCAGGAACTAATGTTGTACTTACTGATAAAACTAAAGCATTATTAAGTATGATTACTGGTGGACCTATTGGAAGAAACGGACTTAGAACTGGTGACCAATATGTAGTTACTGGAGAAGCTAAAGGTGCAAATGGTTACTATGGTTTAAAAGTAACTAAGAAAGATGGAAAAGTTACAGCTGCAACAGTTGTAGATAATATTGCTACTACTGAAAGTACAGTATATTTCATGAATGTTGTTTATATGAATGAAAGTTATACTTGTGACGAAGGTGACCTAAACGAAGCTGCTTGTTTTGAATGTCCTACTGGAACTAAAGACGAAACTAGTTATGTTTGGAAGACTGTTGGAGAACAAGATGAAGCTTGTAAAGTAGTTGAAACTATTAACACTAAAGCTAAATGTGTTAAATCACCAAAAACTGGTGTAGATAACTACTTAATTCCAGCTGCTGTTGTACTTGGCGTTTGTGCAATTGTATTAACTGTACTTAAACGTAAAGATGCATTTAAAGCTATTTAGTTTATAAAAAGATGACTTCGGTCATCTTTTTTTAGTGTCATAATATTAAAGTTGCTTACTATATTATCCAATGATATAATTTAGGTATAAAAAATGGAAATAGGAAGATTGAAATGAAATATTATATTAGACCTTTAATTATATGCTTTATATGTGTTTTTATTTGTATTTCAGTTTTTTTTGGAATTAAGTATTTTTTTATAAACAATTATAATGTTAAAGTTAATGCTGCTAATTCTTTTGTTCAAGCTGTTACAAAGGAATCCACAGATGTTGAATATAGAACAACTATTGAAACACTTCCACAAGTTGATTGGATGGAAAGTGATGGTGAAGCATATACTGATTCTAATCAAGTATATTCTCTTGAACATCCTCCATATGAAGTGGCACCAGCATTTAATGATGATGGTTCTATTGTTTATGATGGAAAGACTTTGACTGAATTAACTGATCAAATAAATAAAGTTTATGTTAATAGTTATCTTAAAAATACTGGTTATTTTTTTGCTAATTATGCTAAGAAAACAGGAATTAATCCTTATTTATTAGTGGCAATTACTATTGCTGAACAAGGATGTAATACTACATGTACTCAAGCATCTATTCAACATAATAATTTTGTTGGTATGCTTTATTACTCTGGTGGAGTAAAATATCATATACATTATGATACTTTAGATGAAGGATTAAATGCATTTTTTAATAATGTTCAACGTTTATATAGTTCTTATTCAGAACCTCAATATACAGTTGAGGAACTTGCAGGAAGATGGAATCCAGCAGGTGGTCAATGGTATATAGATACTTTATATCGTTGGATTGATTATGTAAAAAACAAGTAGGAGAATACAATGGGAAACGATTTACAAATTAAAAATGATAATGATGTATTAGTTTTAAATGATAAAGACAATGATATTATTACAACTAATAGTGAAGAAAACGAGGTATTAGTACTTCCTGAAGATAATTCAGTATTAGCAGTAAACAATGATGATAATGAAATCATTACTGTTAGTAAAGATAATGGAGTATTAGTTATTGATGAAAATAAAAATGAAGAATAATAATTCTTCATTTTTTTATAGAATATCATCATCAAAACCAAGTTTAGTTTTAGTTATGTAAATAGGTCTATTTTTTGATTCTATATATGTTTTAGCAACATATTCACCAGTTGCTCCTTGAACTATTAGAATAATTCCTCCTAATAGTAACATTACACACATGATAGATGCAAAACCAGGAGCATCTTTTCCTTTTACAAGTGTTTTAATTATTAAATATATTAAATATATAAATGAACATGATGAAATTAGTGTTCCTAGATATAAAGCAAATTTCATTGGAGAAGTAGAAAAATTAACAATTCCATCTATTGCATATGATATTTGTCTTTTAAAACTAAATTTAGATTTACCATTTAATCTTGAGTTAGGATTATATTCCATGTATTTAACTTTAAAACCTGCCCAAGCAAATAATCCTTTAGTGAATCTATTGTTTTCTTGTAAACTTACTATTGCTTTAACAACATATTTTCTCATAGTTCTAAAGTCTGATGCTCCATCATGAAAATCATATTTAGTAATTTTACTCATTGATCTATAGAATGTATGTTTAAATAGTTTAGATATTTTAGATTCTTTATCATATCTATTAACCATGGCAACTTCATCGTATTCTTCATTTTCTTCAAGAAATTTTAACATTTCTAGAATTAACTCTGGTTGTTGTTGTAAGTCTGCATCTATTATTGTTAAATAGTTAGCATTTGATTCATTCATTCCTGCATAAATAGCTGCATCTTTACCAAAGTTTCTTGAAAATGAAATGACTTTAACGTGATCAGTATCTTTTTTATATATTTTTTTTAATTCTTTAAGTGTATCATCTGTTGAACCATCGTCTACAAATATAAGATTATACTTAATATCTTTAAGTACTTTTGTTAATTCTTTAAATAAAGGTTCTATGTTTTTTTCCTCATTGTATGAAGGAATAATTACATCTAGTGTCATGATTTTCACCTCACATAAATTATAATATATTATACTTCATTTATAAATAAATTGTTAATTTTTATTATTGTATGGTATAATTCTATTAGTAGTAAGGATAGTGAATATTATGAAAAAAAGTGAGAAAAAAGTAAATAATGAAACCGTAGTTGAAGAGGCTACTCAAAATACAAGTGGAGCAGAAAGTGTTATTTCAAAATTTAAGACTGTTGTTCCTAAGAAAAAGGTAATTGCTCTTTGTGGAGGAGTAGTTGCATTAGTAGTAGTTATTGTTGTTTTTGCTTTATTGATTGGCAAAGGTAGCGATGAAAAAAGAATTAATGAAACAGTTAATAATTTAGCTAAAGTATTCTATGAAGAATTTTATTACAAAGCTTCTGGATCAGGAGATGAAGATAAGAGAGTAGAAAATCTTACTAAGTATCAAGATACAGGAATTAAAATTAGCATAGATAATCTTGTTAGATATTATGTAACTACTGATGAATATAAAGGTTTAGAAGCTTCACTTGCTGAAGGAAGCGTAACTGAAAAAACAAATGATTACATTATTAAAAACTTTAAAACTAAAAAGTTTGAATGTAATAAAGATGAAACAAAAGCAATAATTCGTCCAAAATCTCCATATGGACAAAAAGATTATACTATTGAAGTTATTACTTCATGTGGATTTGAAAATGAAAAAGATGCTGAATAAGCATCTTTTATTTTGTTAAAATATCTAGTATATGTCTACCTGCACCAAGTAGTTCAGGTAATTCACATGTTTTAAAGTGATAATCTATAAACATTTTATATTCTTCTTCATCCATATTAATTAATTCTTGTTTTAAGTATTCTGCAGGTCCATCTTGAGATAGAATTTTTATTCTTTTTAAATTTGCATCTTTTATTAGTCTATTTATGTCTTCTAATCTTACATATGAATAAAGATCCTCAGGCTTTGAAATTACTTTATAGTTATCATCTATACTTTCTTTTGTATTAAGAGCAGCATGCTCTTTAAAAGCATGTGTAATAATAGCATATTCATTCATACAATAACTGATGAATAAATAACCATTTGGTTTTAAAACTCTTTTTGCTTCTTTTAACGCTTGTAGTTTTTCTTCATAACTAATTAGATGATACATTGGTCCAAAGAGAAGAATAGCATCATATGAGTTATCTTCAATACCTTTTAGATTTATAGCATTTCCTTCTATACATTTAATATTAGGATGATTAATTTCTATTTCTCTAATATTATGTTTAACAAGCTCAAATGCAGTTACATCAAACCCTTCTTCGCTTAAAGGTATAGAATATGCACCCATGGCAGCACCTATATCAAGTATGCTTGAACCGGGTTTTACATATTCATGTATGTATTTCATTGCAGTTATAAATTCAATATTAGCATGTTTATTTTTAAGTCTTTTACTTTCATTATGTTTATTATAATGATTAATTAAATTTTCTTCGTTCATATAAATCACATGTATATATTAATAAAAAATATGCTTTAATACAAGTTTATATGTTATTATATGTGTAAGAAGAGGTTATGTGTATGAAGATAACACCAACAGTTAAAACAGGTTTTAGTGGAGATAGAGTAAGAAGAGTCGAGAGAGTAGAAAGAGCACTTAAGGCTAAGAATGCCACTGAGAAGTGGAAAGAAAATGTTTATATAAGTGAATCTGATAAGTTAACCGAAGAAGAGAGGGAAACTTTTTTAACTGATGATAATGCTTTAACTAATAATTATCATGGTGATGATGCAAGAATCATTCAAGAAGCATATGAACGTTTTAATAATGAAGTAAATCCTATTAAGGATAAAATATTTGGAAGAAAATAAAAAGATGGATTATTCTCCATCTTTTTTGTTTGTTAATGCTTTAATTTTGTTAACAGCACTTAAAGTATTTTCTTGTCCGAAGGCATTTAATACTTCTACTGGTATAGCAAAGATAATTGTATTTGATTGATCTGATGATAAATCATTAATTGTTGATAATGTTCTTAAGTGTAGAGCACCAGGTGCACTAGATAAAGTTTCAGCAGCTCTTGCTAAATTATCAGCAGCTTCTTTTTCACCAGCAGCTTTAGTAATAACTGCTTGTTTTTCTCTTTCAGCTTCTGCAACTTTTGCAATAACTCTTGTCATATCAGCAGGTAATTTAACATCTTTTAATTCAACGTTTTCAACTTTAATTCCCCATGGGTCAGTTGCTGTATCAATTACTTGGCAAATTTCAGTAGAAATTTTATCTCTTTCTGATAATAATTCATCAAGTGTAACAGCACCAACTGCATTACGCATTGTAGTTTGTGCTAATTGTGATACTGCATATTGATATCTTTCTACAGCAATTAAAGCTTTAGATGCATCAAATACTTTGTAATAGATTACTGCATTAATTCTTACAGTAACATTATCTTTAGTAATAGCATCTTGTTCAGGTACGTCTACTGCTTTAGTACGAATATCTACTTTTTGGAATGATTGGAATATTGGCCAAATAACATGCCATCCAGGTCCAAGAGTTTTTCTATATTTACCTTGAACAAATAAGATTCCTCTTTCATATTCGTTAATTTGTTTGATTGAACATAATGCTATAAATAAAATTACGCCAACTATAGGCATTAATAATGATACTAATTCTTCCATTTTTTCATTTTCCTTTCTAAAAATATTATAATTTTTTTTATTTAATTATTCAACTATTAAAAGGGAGTGTTTATTGACTTTTTAAGGCTTCTAAAGTAACATTAAAATTGAAAAGAGAGTGGTTAAAAGTGATACAACAAATTAAAAGAATTTTATTTAAAAAAAGAAATGAAAATCAAAAACAATTTTTTGTTGGATTATCAATTGATGCATTTATTTTTATATATGGAATTATATTATTAATATTTCCATCATTATTAGAAGATGCAAATCTAAAGATTAATAATTACATAGTAGTAATGCTTGCTTTATTTGCACTTGGTAATCTAATTAAATATGTTGTTTTTAATGATCATACTAATGAAAAGATTTATATATGCTTACTTAGTTGTGCAGTAGGAATATTAAATATCATTTTATGTGGTTTCTTAGATGAGAATACTGTATTTGATATGACAATTATGATATTTACTTTAACTATTTGTGGTGTTAAACTATTTGGCATTGATTATTATCATGAGAGAAGAGATTCTTATTGGTATATTGAAACAATGTTACTTGTTATATTTGTAACAGTTGGAATAGTTATTGCACTTACTGTATTAAGTAATAATACATATCAAGTTTTATCATTAGGATTCTTTACAATTATTATTAGTATACTTGATGTCATTGGTTCATCTATTAAATGTATGCTAAAATCTCATAGATTTATTAGAAATATTAAATTGAAATAGGTGATTATAATGAAAGTAATACAAGATTTTCCTGAGTATGAAATTCTTGATATGGCAAGTGGTCAAAAATTAGAAAGATGGAATAATATAATTCTTTCTAGACCAGATCCTCAAATAATTTGGAGTGATAAAAAAAATAAATCTCTTTGGGACTCAGTTGATGCTAAATATACTAGAAGTAAAACTGGTGGAGGAGAATGGTATGTCTATAATAGAGACATGGATTCTACCTGGGAGATTAGTTGGAAAGATTTAACTTTTAATTTAAAACTAATGGGATTTAAACATACTGGTTTATTTCCTGAACAATCGTATAATTGGAATATTATAAGAGAAAAGGTAAGTAAAGCTAAAAGTGAAGGAAGAGACGTTAAAGTATTAAACCTTTTTGCTTATACAGGTGGTGCTAGTGTTGCTGCACTTTCTGCTGGAGCTGAAGTAGTACATGTTGATTCTTCACGTGGAATGGTTGATTGGGCTAAAGAAAATGTTAAGTCTTCAGGATTACAAGATAAACCAATTAGATTCTTTGTTGATGATGTTGTAAAATTAGTTGAAAGAGAAATAAGACGTGGTAATAAATATGACATTATTATCATGGATCCTCCTTCATTTGGAAGAGGAGCAAATAAAGAAATTTGGAATATTGAAACTGATCTATATAATTTAGTTAAAAGATGTTGTGAGATTCTTTCTGATGATCCAATTATGTTTTTAATTAATTCTTATACTACTGGTTTATCTCAAAATGTAATGGCTAATGTTTTAAAGTTAACTGTTAAAGATAAATTTGGTGGTTCTATTGATGCTGATGAAATAGGTATTCCAATGAAAGACTCTGACCTTATACTTCCATGTGGTATTTATGCTAGATGGGAAAAAGAAGAAAGATAAAACATTAGATTCTCTAATGTTTTTTTATGTTACAATATTTATATATTGTGTTCTCGTTATGTGTCCTACAAAAATTTGAAAAGTTAATATACAATTTCCTTATGAAAGGAGAAAAAGGAACTATGAATCAAGAAAAAATTGGTAAGTTTATAGCAAAGTGTAGAAAGGATAAAAAGATTACTCAAGAAGAACTTGCAGAAAAATTAGGAGTTACTAATAGAAGTGTAAGTCGATGGGAAAATGGTATTAATATGCCTGATTTATCTTTATTTAAACCATTATGTGATGAACTTGGAATAACTATTAATGAGTTTTTAAGTGGTGAGAAGATAAGCAAAGCTGATTATCAAGAAAAGTTTGAAGAAAACATGATTAATACTATTGATTATACAAATAAGAAGATAAATGAAAAGAATAGAAATATTGGTACATTATTAATTATATTTGGTTTGCTTATATCTATCATGGCATTAACAACGATTGCAAGTGAAAGTTCATGGGGATCAGTATACTCAGTATTTGGGGTTATAATTGCATTAATAGGATTTGCAAAATTAAATAAGAAGAGACCATATCATATAAGATTATTATTTAATTTTGGTTTCTTTATAGCTTTAATATCAATTCTTTTTACTATTGATTTCCTAGGTGTTATTTGTATTCATCAAGCACCACGTTTTTCTACACATAAAATAACAGGCGAAAATGAAATCTATTATGATACACCTTTTTATGATGTTGTTAGATGTAATAGAGATACCGAAGATGAGTACTATAAATTACTTAAAAATCAAAAATATGATGTTGATAATATAGATATTTTCTGTAAATAGAGATTAGAAAGATTATTTCTAATCTTTTTTTATTGACATATTATAAATATAATAATATTATTGTATTAAGCAAGTAATACAGTGAGGTGATGATATGGAGTTTACTTTTGATAATAATATTCCTATTTATATACAACTGTTAGATTATTTAAAAATATATTTAATATCAGGTGTATTTAAATGTGGAGATAAACTTCCTTCGGTAAGAGAATTTGCTACAACTTTTAAAGTTAATCCTAATACAATGCAAAAGGCTTTAACAGAGTTAGAAGATATGAAACTAATTTATACTGAAAGAACAAATGGTAAATATGTAACTAAAGATGAAAAGATAATTGAAAAATTAAAAGATGAATATGCTATTACATTAGCTAAAAGTTATTTTCAAGGAATGAAAAGAATTGGTTTAGGTAAAGTTGATTCAATTAAATATTTAGAAAGTATAGGAGAATAAGGATGAAACTATTAGAAGTTAAAGGTGTGAGTAAAACATTTGGTAAAAAGAAAGCACTTAGTGATGTTAACCTAACTATAACAGGTGGGAAAATAATTGGTTTATTAGGTAAGAATGGTGCTGGTAAAACAACACTTATTAAGTTAATTAATGATTTATTAACTCCAACTAGTGGAGAAATACTTGTTAAAGGGAAGAGAATAGGTGTTGAAACTAAAAAAATAATATCTTATTTACCAGAGAGAACATATTTAAATAAACAAATGAAAGTATCGGAAGTAATTGATTACTTTAAAGATTTCTATGAAGACTTTGATGATAAAAAAGCTATTAAATTATTAAAGGATTTAGACTTAGATATAAATGAACATTTATCTAAAATGAGTAAAGGTATGCAAGAAAAAGTTCAACTAGTATTAGTAATGTCTAGAAAAGCAGAACTATATATTCTTGATGAACCTTTGGGAGGAGTAGATCCTGCTACTAGGGATTATATACTTGATACTATTCTTTCTAACTTTAATGAAAATGCAAGTGTAATTATATCTACGCATTTAATATCTGATATTGAGAGAATACTTGATGAAGTAGTATTTATTGATAAAGGATGTGTCGCATTACAAAGTGATGCAGATAAACTTAGAAATAAAGAAAAGTCATCAATAGATGAAATATTTAGGAGGATGTTCAAATGTTAGCTAAACTATTAAAATATGATTTAAAATATATGATTAAGAATATGATTTTCTTTTATATATTAGCAATATTCTTTGCAGTTACTACAAGAATACTATTTAATATAGAACAATCAGTTATTATAAAAATAATTAGTCAAATAAGTCTTGGTTTTATGTTTGCAATGATAGCTAATATTTTAATAAATACTGTAATTAGAAGTTGGGTTAGATTTAGAGATTCTTTATATAAAGATGAATCTTATTTAACACATACATTACCAGTTACTAAAAATGATTTATATAATTCTAAATTATTACAAACATTTATATTCTTTGTTATAGGTTTTCTAATTATTATAATTAGTTTATTTATAACTTTTTACTCTAAAGAGAATTGGGATTCTTTAAGACACTTTATTGGAACAATTACTACTGGTCTTAATATGAGTAGTACATTCTTTATTACGATGGCTTTAATAGTAATATTCTTAGAAGTATTTAATGCTATTCAATGTGGATTCTTAGGAATGATTCTAGGACATAAAAGAAATAATGAAAAATTAGGCTTCTCATTTCTATTTGGATTTATTGCTTACTTATTAAGTCAATCATTAGTATTAGGATTAGTATATGTATATGGTTTATTTGATTCAACAGTTATGGAACTATTTAAAAGTGGTTCAATAAGTATAGATGTTAGTGCATTTAAAGTACTTGCAATTCTATCTTCAGTATTCTATTTAATAATAATTTTTATAATGAGTATTATTTGTAAGATAGAACTAAACAAAGGTGTTAATGTAGAATAAAGTACATATATTTGAAAAACAATTATTTTAGTGTATAATAATCCTCGAAATGAAAGGAAACACGAGTATGAAAAACAACCGTAATAGCTTAAAACAAAATTTAAATAAATTTAAATCAATGAGCAATTGGTTGTTTTAGTGTTACTTAAGAATAAAAAGTAAAAACTAGGGCAACACCTAGTTTTTTTATTGGAGGTTAAAATGAAAAAGGGAAAAGTAATAATTGGTATGAGTGGTGGAGTAGATTCTTCTGTTGCTGCTATTCTTTTAAAGAATCAAGGTTATGAAGTTGAAGGATTATTTATGCGTAATTGGGATTCATTTGTAAATGGTGAAACTAAAGATGCACCAGTTGGTGAAACTGGAATATGTCCACAAGAAGAAGACTATAATGATGCTCTAGAAGTATGTAAAAAAATAGGTATTCCACTTCATAGAAAAGATTTTGTAAAAGAATATTATGATTATGTATTTAAATATTTCTTAGATGAACTTAAGAATGGTAGGACTCCTAATCCAGATATTATGTGTAATAAATATATTAAGTTTGATATGTTTGCTAAAGAAGCAAGTAAACTTGGAGCTGATTATATTGCAACAGGTCATTATGCAAAACTAGAGGATGGTAAACTTTATAAATCACTTGATAAGAATAAAGATCAAACTTACTTCTTATCACAAGTAAGTAAAGAACAATTAAAGAATGTGTTATTTCCACTTGCAGATATAGAAAAACCTGAGGTAAGAAAGATAGCAGAAGAATATGGTCTTATTACTGCTAAGAAGAAAGATTCAACAGGTATATGTTTTATAGGAGAAAGAAACTTAACTAAGTTTTTAGAAAACTATTTACCTAATACTCCTGGTGATATAGTTAATATTGATACTGGAGAAGTAATTGGTAAACATATTGGTTTAATGTATTATACAATTGGTCAAAGAAGAGGTCTTGATATAGGTGGTACTGATAACAGAATGTTTGTTGTTGGTAAGAATCTAGAAAAAAATATTCTATATATTTGTATAGGTGAAGATAATGATTATTTAATTACTGATGAATGTATTATAGATAATGTTAACTTAATTGATGATAAGAAAATAGAAAAGTGCTGTGCTAAATTTAGATATAGACAAGAAGATATTCCAGTTACTATTACTAGACTTGAAGATGGTAATATATCTGTTAAATATCCTCAAGGAGTTAAAAGAGTAACACCTGGACAATCATGTGTATTATATGATGGGGATGAATGTTTAGGTGGAGGAATAATAAAAGAAGTAAGAAAGAATAATCAAAAGCTTTGGTATTTATAATTAGTGCTTAATGTATGATATAATTAATTTATAATTGATCATATAGAAGGTGTAATTTTGATAAAGAAAATAATAATTATTGTGTCTATTATAATATTGGTGCTTGTAATAGTTGTATTTGGAATAAACTTTTATGTAAAAGGTTCCACAAGTAAAAAAATATATAAAGTAGAAAAGTTTGATGATACTTATGATGCTATTTTAGTATTAGGATGTGGAGTTACTAATGGTAAAGTTTCTCCTATGTTAAAGGATAGACTTGATAGTGCTATTAAACTTTATAAAAATGGTTCTGCTAAAAAACTACTTATGAGTGGTGACCACGGAAGAAATAATTATGATGAAGTAAATACTATGAAAAAGTATGCTATAGATGAAGGTGTTCCATCAAGTGATATCTTCATGGATCATGCAGGTTTCTCAACATATGATAGTATTTATAGAGCTAAGTACATATTTAAAATAAATAAGATGATAATAGTTACTCAAAAGTATCATTTATATAGATCTTTATATATAGCTAAGAGTCTTCATATTGATGCTATTGGAGTAAAAGCAGTAGAGAATAAGTATCGTGGTGATACTTATAGAGAGTTAAGAGAAATACTTGCTCGTGATAAAGATTTCTTTAAAGCAATTGTTAAACCAAAATCAACTTATATGGGTGAAGAAATTCCTATAAGTGGTGACGGGGATATAACAAATGATGAGAATACAGAGTTGTAGTAATACAACTTTTTTCTTTGGAATATTTATTTAATTTATTTTATATATTAAAATTAAGATAGGTGTTTAATATGAAGGTAAGAATTTTCGCGAAGAATAATAATACTTGTAAAGAATTTGAAAAATTACTAACTGTTAAATTATTATCTAATGGGCATGAAGTAGTAAAGAATTCTCCTGATTTATGTATATCAATAGGTGGAGATGGAACATTTATTTATATGATCCATGAGATGGGTTTTAAAACGGATATTAAATATGCTGGTTTTAATCTTGGAACTCTTGGTTTCTTAACTAGTTTTTCTGTTACAGATTTAGATAAATTTATTGATAAACTAAATGATGATTTTTATATAGATGAGTATACTTTTGAAGATGTAACAGTTAAAAATCAAAGTGGAGAACATAAATATAAAAGTTTAAATGAAGTAGTTATAAGAAACTTTATAAATAAGTCATCAAGACTTGATGTATATTGTAATAATGAACTAATAGAAAATTTCATGGGAGATGCTATAGTTGTTTCTACTTCTGTTGGCAGTAGTGCTTATAATTTAAATTTAGGTGGACCTTTAATATATGATAAAGAACCATCTCTAATACTTAGTAGTATTGCCCCAATTAATAATAAAGCTTATTCTTCTTTTAGAAATTCAATTGTATTTACTAAAGATAAAGAGTTAACTATTACTCCTGAGAAAGACTTTAATATTAGTTTATTACTTGATGGTCATGTTAAAAACTTAAAGAATGTAACTAATATAAAAGTTAAATTATGTAAGAAAACAATTAAAGTATTAAGATTTAATAAAGTATCTTATAGTACTTTGATAAAAGAGAAGTTATTGTAATTAAAAAAGACATTGTTATTCGTTAACAATGTCTTTTATTGAATCAAAATTAAATACTTCAGCAGTTATTTTTTCTTTTGCTTTTTCTTCTTGTTTAATCTTGTCGCTTGTTTCTTTTTTCTTATTTTTCTTTTCTTTAAAATAAGAACATAAGTCATCAGGATTATCTTCTGAATATTCAATAACGTCTGTTAGTAGTCTTTCATAGTAGTTTGAAATATCCATGGCTTTATTTAGTAATAACTCAAGTGCTTTCTTTTTAGCATTTAATTTAACTAAATCATTTTTAATTAATTCTGCTTCACTTACTAGTTTATTCATTTCATTAGTGTCTTTTTGAATTTTTAGTTTTCTATCATTAATCTTTGATGATATTTCTTTATTAGCACTTACAAGAATATTAGATAATTCATCATCTTTGAATTTCTTAACTAAGTTATCATATTCAGTTTTAAAATCTTCAATATCTTGATTTAAAGTATCTATTTTTTCTTTAGCTTTATAATACTCATCTTTATAATGTTTAACACTTTTTAATTTTTCATTTATTTCTTTTGTTACTTCATTATATTGAGTTTGATATTTATCTTTACTAGAGTTTAAAGTTTCAATTATTTCTTTTAACTTTGAATTAGTTACTTCAATAACATTATTCATGATAAACCACATCCATCTATTCTTTATAAAAGTATAACAAACAATATTTTTTTTGTAAATAAATCCAACATGGAAGTTTGGAATATGTTATAATTATTCAAAGGTGAAGCTTATGCGTGAAAACATACTTGAAAAATATTTAAATAACGAAGATTGGAGAGTTAAAGAGAATAGTACTGTTCCTTATTCTATTGGGGGATTAATACTATACGGAAGTGGAGCTCTTGCTAAAGATTATTGGTTAAATAATATATATGACGAAGAAATTAAAAATGCTCATATAGATGGTGATATACATATACATGATTTATCTATGTTAAGTGGTTATTGTGCTGGATGGAGTTTAAAACAATTAATACTATTAGGTATAAGTGGAGTAGATGGAAAGATTACATCCGGTCCTGCTAAGCACCTTTATACTTTATGTATTCAAATGGTTAACTTCTTAGGTATTATGCAAAATGAATGGGCTGGTGCTCAAGCGTTTTCTTCTTTTGATACATATCTTGCTCCATTTGTAAGAACTGATAACTTATCATACAGGCAAGTAAAACAAGCAATACAAAGTTTTGTATATGGATTAAATGTACCTTCAAGATGGGGAAGCCAAGCACCTTTTACTAATATAACTATTGATTGGACTCCTCCTGAAGATTTAAAAGATTTACCTGCTATAGTAGGTGGAGAAGAAATGGACTTCACATATGGTGACTGTCAAAAAGAAATGGATATGATTAATAAAGCCTTCTTAGAAGTTATGTTAGAAGGAGATTATGATGGAAGAGGATTCCAATATCCAATTCCAACTTATTCAATTACTAAAGACTTTAAATTTGATGATACTGAAAATAATAGATTATTATTTGAGTTAACCAGTAAATATGGAACACCTTATTTTTCTAACTATATTAATTCTGATATGGAACCTAGTGATGTTAGAAGTATGTGTTGTAGACTTAGACTTGATTTAAGAGAACTTAGAAAGAAAAGTGGAGGTTTCTTTGGTTCAGGGGAGTCCACTGGTTCAATTGGAGTAGTTACAATTAATATTCCAAGAATATCTTATTTATCTAAAGATGAAAATGAGTTCTTCGATAGACTTGATAAACTACTTGATTTAAGTGCTAGATCTCTTGATATAAAAAGAAATGTAATTATTGATTATATGAATAAAGGACTTTATCCATATACAAAAGCATATCTTGGTACTTTAGATAATCATTTTTCTACAATTGGTGTTGTAGGTATGAATGAAGCATGTTTAAATGCTAAATGGTTAAATAAGAACTTAGGCGATAGAAAGTCTCAAGAGTTTGTGAAAAAAGTACTTAACCATATAAGAGCTAAGCTATCTGACTACCAAGAAAAATATGGAAGACTATATAATTTAGAAGCAACACCTGCTGAGTCAACTGCATATAGACTTGCATTACTTGATAAGAAAAAATATAAAGATATAATTACTGCTGGTGAAGAAGAACCATATTATACAAATAGTAGTCATTTACCAGTTAACTATACAACTGATATATTTGAAGCACTTGATATACAAGATGAATTACAAGTCTTATATACAAGTGGTACAGTATTTCATACATTCTTAGGAGAAAAACTTCCTTCCTGGGAATCAACTATGAATTTGGTAAAAAAGATAGCTTACAACTATAAGCTACCTTATTATACAATTAGTCCAACATATTCAGTTTGTAAGATACATGGTTATCAAGCCGGAGAGTTTGAAACTTGTCCAATTTGTAACTCTAAATGTGAAATCTATAGTAGAATAACAGGGTACTATAGACCTGTTCAAAATTGGAACAATGGTAAAACAGAAGAATTTAAAGACAGAACGGAATATAAATGTTAATCACTTACAGGCATTTTGTAATGGGAAACACGAATATTTAAACATATTGTTATGATGTTATTTGTAGGTTTATGTCGATAATGATAAAATAAATTTAAGAAAGAGAGATATATTATGGAATTAAAAGGATCTAAAACAGAACAAAATTTACTTGCTGCATTTGCTGGTGAAAGCCAAGCAAGAAATAAATACACTTATTTTGCTTCTAAAGCAAAAAAAGATGGTTATGAACAAATAGCTGCTATTTTTGAAGAAACAGCTAATAATGAAAAAGAACATGCAAAGATGTGGTTTAAAGAATTAAATGGAGGAGATATTCCTTCTACACCTGAAAACTTACTTGCAGCTGCTGAAGGTGAAAACTATGAGTGGACTGATATGTATGAAGGTTTTGCAAAAACTGCAGAAGAAGAAGGATTCATTGCTTTAGCTAAAAAGTTTAGAATGGTTGCTGAAATTGAAAAGCATCATGAAGAAAGATATAGAAAACTTCTTAAGAATATTGATGATGAAGTAGTGTTCTCAAGAGATGGTGAAAAGATCTGGATTTGTAGAAACTGTGGTCATGTAGTAATTGGAAAGAGTGCTCCAAATGTATGTCCAGTATGTGCTCATCCACAAAGTTTCTTCGAATTAAAAGCTGAAAATTATTAAAATTTGAATTAAAGTGTCTATTTTAGGCACTTTTTTTGTATTTTTTTGTTGATTAGTTATAAATTGTAAACTATTATATTCTCGTTTTGTGTCGGGGAAAAATAACCTGACATAGAAAGGGGATATTGGCGTGAGCTTGGATAGGATTGGGTTCACTCTACATAGGTTAGGTGTATCTTCCGCATACCAAGGATATCTTTTTATTAAAGATGCCTTAGTAATAATGCTTAACAATGATGAGTTTAGAGAAAAAGCTTTAAAAGTACTTTATGCTGAAATCGCTAGACTTCATAATTGTAGTGTTAGTGCAGTTGAAAGAAATATCAGAACTTGTATAGAAAATAGTTGGAATAAAGTAAGTTATGAAACTATTGATGAAACTTTTGGTAGCACTTTAAACTATGAAGAGGATAGACCAACTAATAGAGAATACATTTTAAATTTATTCGATTATCTAAAAGATAACGAAAACAAATAAAAGAAACTATTTGGTTTCTTTTTTGTTTGTTGAAAAAAAGGTATTAGTTTTGTATAATACACCTAAAGAAGTGATTTATATGATGTTTAGTAAACGATGTTGCCTTTAGTATTATTTTTTAAAATACTATATATAAGAGAGAGGTAACAATATGAAAATTTATAATACATTAACAAGACAAGTTGAAGAATTTATTCCTAATGAAGAAGGAAAGGTTAAATTTTATACATGTGGGCCAACTGTATATCATTATGCTCACATAGGTAATATAAGAAATTATATCGGACATGATATTCTAGATAAAACTTTAAGATACATTGGTTATGATGTAACTAGAGCTATGAATATAACTGATGTAGGACATTTAACTAGTGACTCAGACTCTGGAGAAGATAAGATGGCTGTTGCTGCTAAAAGAGAACATAAGAAAGCTATGGATATTGCAGCTTTTTATACTGATGCTTTCTTTAAAGACTTTGAAGCAGTTAACTGCCGTAAACCTGAAATAATTAGTCCTGCTACAGAAAACATTGAAATGTATATCAAGATGATTGAAAAATTACTTGAAGATGGTTTTGCTTATCAATCAGGTGGTAATGTTTATTTTGATATTTCTAAATTAGATGATTATTATGTTTTAACAAATCATAAGATTGATGATATGGTTGTTGGAGCAAGAGAAGGTGTAGAAGAAGATAGTGCTAAAAAGAATCAAGCAGACTTTGCATTATGGTTTACTACTTCTAAATTTGAAAATCATGAATTAACTTGGGATTCTCCTTGGGGAGTTGGATATCCAGGATGGCATATAGAATGTTCTGGTATTAACTATAAAGTTTTTGGAGAATATTTAGATATTCACTGTGGTGGAGTTGATAATATTTTTCCACATCATTCTAATGAAATTGCTCAAAGTGAAGCTTTCTTAGGACATAAATGGTGTAATTATTGGTGCCATGGTGCTTATTTAAATGATGAATCTGGTAAGATGAGTAAATCAAAAGGAGAGTTTTTAACAGTTTCTTTATTAAAAGAAAAAGGATATTCTCCATTGGATTATCGTTATTTCTGCTTAAATAGTCATTATCGTAATCCATTAGTATTTACTTATGAATCTTTAGATGGCGCAAGAAATGCTTATAAGAAATTAAAAAGTAAAGTGTTATCTCTAGTTAGAGAGGGAGATAAACAAGAAGAATTTATCAAAGAGTATCAAGATAAATTTTCTTCTGCTATTGCTTCTGATTTAAATACATCATTAATGATGACTACAGTATTTGATGTCTTAAAAGATGATCGTCTAAATGATATTACAAAATATTCTTTAATCGAAGATTTTGATAAAGTTTTATCATTAGATTTAACAAAAGAAGAAGAAAAAGAAGTAGATAAAGACTTAGAGTCTATGATTCTTTCTAAAATTGAGGAAAGACGTGAAGCAAAGAAAAATAAAGACTTTGCGAAAGCCGATCAAATCCGTGATGAATTACTTTCTCAAGGAATTCAATTAATTGATACAAGAGAAGGAACAACTTATGAAATAAAATAGGATTCTTAGGAATTCTTTTTTATTGAAAAATTTTTTCATTATATTATAATTATTATAGTAGGAGCATGTATGAAAAAGAAAAGACGTATCCTAAAAAGTAGAAGAAGTAGAACAAGAAATCTAGTATTCTATAGTATAGTAGGTCTTTTTATGGTGCTTGGAATAGGATATGCTACTCTTCATACAACACTAAATATTGGAGGATCTCTAACGGTTAAAAAATATACAGTTCCAGTGATACAGCAAACTTCTTATTCTGATACTACCGCTTTTCGTAGTAGTACTTATAAAGAAAAAATAAAGATTATTAATTTAGATGATGAAATCAATCCACCTGCTAATGTAATAGCCAGTTGGGATGTAGGAGCGAATCAAAATGGCGATGTTATGGCATATATTACCGCCAATCAAGATGATAATACAAAGTATGATCTAACTATTCAAGGAGATGGATCATTATATGCTAATCCTAATAGTCAGTATCTCTTTGGCTTCTTAACTGGAGTAGATGCAATCAACAATATCGATGCCTTAAATACTTCAATGGTAACGAATATGTCTTGTATGTTTCAAGCAACAGGAAAGAATAGTACGACATTCACCTTAGATTTAGGAAATAATTTTGATACTTCTAACGTAACAACAATGTTTTATATGTTTTATGAAACAGGTTATAGTAGTACAGCATTCACATTAGACTTGGGTGACAAATTTGATACCAGTAGTGTCACAGATATGACTTCCATGTTTTTATCAACTGGTTATAGTAGTAACGTATTCACTTTGGATTTAGGAAATCATTTTGATACCTCTAATGTTACCAATATGATTCAATTATTCTATAAAACTGGATATTCAAGTCCAGTATTTACCTTAAATTTAGGCGATAACTTTGATACGAGTAATGTAACAAATATGTCTAATTTGTTTAATTATACAGGTTATAGTAATACCACATTCACATTAAATTTAGGAAATAAGTTTGATACAAGTAATGTCACCAACATGTCTTCAATGTTTCACTCCACAGGTTATAAAAGTACCGTTTTTACTATAAATTTAGGGAATAGTTTTGATACGAGTAAGGTTACAAACATGTTTGGAATGTTTACTTATTCCGGTCGTAACAGTACTGTATATACACTAAATTTAGGTAACAATTTTGATACGAGTAAGGTGACAGATATGTCTTATATGTTTCGTGAAACTGGTTATAGTAATACTTCTTTCACTTTAGATTTAGGTAATAAGTTTGATACGAGTAATGTTACAAATATGACTTATATGTTTTGTCAAACAGGATATAATAGTACCGTTTTCACCCTAGATTTAGGAGATAACTTTGATACGGGTAATGTCGGTATTATGTCTTATATGTTTGAATCAACAGGATCTCGTAGTACTGCCTTTACGTTAGACTTAGGAAATAAGTTTGATACCAGTAATGTTACAAATATGGCCCATATGTTTTCTTCAATAGGTCATAATAGTACGAATTTCACTTTTAATTTAGGAAATAAGTTTTACACTTCTAATGTTACAGATATGTCTTATATGTTTTATTCAACAGATGCTGATAAGTCATCTTTCACCTTGGATTTAGGTTATAACTTTGATACTTCAAATGTAACAAATATGACTTATATGTTTGCTTATTCAGGTATGGGAAATTATAGTGGAGTTACTTTCACTTTAAATATAGGAAGCAAATTTGATACCTCAAAAGTAACAAATATGTCTGGTATGTTTTATGGAACAGCTTATAATAGGACTAACTTTACTTTAGATTTAGGAAATAAATTCGATACGAGTAATGTAATTAAAATGAATAAAATGTTTCAAGATACAGGCTTTAATAGTACGAACTTTACTTTGAATATAAGAGATAAATTTGATACTAGTAATGTTACGGATATGTCTAATATGTTCTTTCGAACAGCGTATAATAGTACTAGATTCACTTTAAATTTAGGAAGCAAATTTAATACCAGTAAAGTAACAAATATGAGTACAATGTTTGCTTATACAGGCTATAGTAATACATCGTTTACTTTAAATCTTGGAAGTTTATTTGATACGAGTCATGTAACAAATATGTCTAGTATGTTTAATTTTACAGGTTATAATAATCCAAATTTTACCTTAGATTTATCTACTTTCGATTTTAGTAGTGTTACTAATTATCCTCAATTTTTATCTGGATGGCAAACAACACAAAAAATCTATGTAGCAAATACAACTCAACGAAGTTGGATTATTACAAATGGTGGTAGTCCTAATCTATCAACATCTAATGTAATTATTAGGTAATAAAAATAGAGAGAAGTCTCTATTTTTTTGTTATAATATGAGTGGTGATTTTATGAACTTATTAGAAATTAATGTATTAGTCCTTGCTTATTTAGGAGATACTGTATATGAGAATTATGTGAGAAAACATCTTATTCTGAAAGGTATTGGGAATGTTAATGACTTACAAAAAGAAGCTATCTCTTATGTTAGTGCGAATAGTCAAGCTAATTTTTTAAAGAAAATGATGGATCATGATTTTCTTTCAGAGAAAGAATTAGATGTTGTGATGAGAGCAAGAAATTATAAGACTACTTCTCATCCCAAGAGTTGTGATATTATTACTTATAAATATGCTACTGGATTAGAGGCATTAATTGGTTATTTAGAGTTAGATCATAATCGAGAAAGGATTGATGAAATTATGAATTTCATCTTAGGAGAGTAATATGTTAGTATATGGTAGAAATGTTGCGAGAGATTTATTATTAAAAAATAAAAAAGTAGGAAAAATTATTATTCAAGAGAATTTTGATGATAAAGAGATTCTTTCTCTTATAGAAAAGAGTAATTCTACTGTAAAAACTCTTTCAAAAAAAGAAATGGATCATTTGGCAAATGGAGTTCATCAAGGTATAATCCTAGATATTCCGGATTATTCTTATTGTGACTTAAAAGAAATGCTTTCAGATGAAGATAATGATTTTGTAGTTCTTCTTGATCACTTAGAAGATCCTCATAATTTAGGTGCTATTATTCGTACTTGTGAAGCTGCCGGAGTAAAATATGTTATTTTGCCAAGAGATAGACAAGTGCAGGTGAATGCTACTGTCATGAAAACTAGTGTTGGTACCTTGGATAATGTTTCTTTAGTTTCTGTTAGTAATTTAGTAAATACGATTGAGGCTTTAAAAGAACATGGTTATTGGATTGTTGGTACTGCATTAGATAATAGTGTTGACTATCGTAGTATTGATTATCGTGGAAAAATTGCTTTAGTAATTGGAAATGAAGGTAGTGGAATTTCTAATTTAGTTGCGAAAAAATGTGATTTTTTAGCTAAGATTCCTATGTATGGAGAAACGAATAGTTTAAATGCTAGTGTAGCAGCAGGTATTATGATTTATGAGGTAATCCGAAATAGAAAGTAGGATTTATGGATTATAAAAAATATAACGATTATGAACTTCTTTATAAAGTTCAAGAAAATGATGATTATTCAGAAAAATTATTATATGAAAAATATTTTCCTGTTTTAAAAGGAATTGCTTCTGAGTATTATCATCAATATTGTCATTATGGGTATGATATGGATGATTTTATTCAGGAAGCTTATTTATCCTTTCAAAAGGCAGTATTAAAGTATGATGAACAAAAAGATTATTTGTTTTATACTTTTGTTCAAGTATGTGTTCATCGAGGACTATTATCTTTTTGTAGAAATATTTCTAATACTCGAAAGAATCTATCTTATTATTATATGGTTTCTATCGAGGATAATCCTGTTGTTGATGAAAAGGCAGATATTGAAAGATTATTTCATCAATCAGAAATGGAAGATTTTTGTAATCGTATGATATTTGAATTATCTGATGAATTAGGTCCTATTTTTGAATTGAAATATAATGGCTTTAATTTTCTTGAAATTGCTACATTATTAGATATACCAAGAAGTACAGTAGAATTTCGTTTTCGGAAAATTAAAAAATATTTAAGAAAATTATTAGAATCTTAAAAAAGACAAATAAATTGTCTTTTTTTTGATTCTGTTATAAAATGTAATTAGGATAGGTGATTATGGTGATAACCAATTTTATACCGAAAAATTTATCGAAAAATGATCCTATTGAATCTATTTCTTTATTGGATTGGAGCCATACTCATCCTGATATGGAGGAATTAAGGGATGTTTTCTTGAATATGGATCGTGCTCTACGATATATTCATGAACATAAATATTGTATTCAAGACTTCCGTCCAGACAAAATAGAAATATTAAACAATGAAGTAGATCATATTCAATTTAAAAAGATTATGGAGTTATCTTCAGATCCTATTACAGCAAGACAAATGATTCAAGAAGATATTTTTCTATCGGCTTTAGTTCAAATTGCATTGTATTTACATATTGATGATTTAGATCATATCAATATAGATTTTTTAAAAGAATCATTTGATGAAGTTGCAAAATTACTTCCTGAAGGAGATGTTCCTTATTATCGAGGAGTCATTCAAAGGGGAGCAGGAGTATATTATTCGGAATATGCCTTTGAGAGAAGAAAACAAGAATTAGAAGAATTAGAATCTGAACTTGGAGAAGAATCTCAAGGAATGGTTGTTCCATTTAAAGAATCTAAGTCTCAATTAACGAATAGTAAAGTTAATGATATGATTTATAAACAAATTAATGGTTTAAAAGAAGCTGCCTTTGTTAATTTATTATTAATTCCAACGATTATTTTAACGGTATTATTCTTAGTTGGATTATTTAGTTGGATATTTAGTTTATTCTAGGAGAGTTTATGGAATATAAGAAAGATTATAATCCTATTTGGATTTATGTATTATTTATGATAGTTGTGTCATCTGTTTTAGGAACTGTTTTATATTTTATCACTCCAAATCACGCTATATTTATTACAAATATTATTGTTTTCTTTCTTCTTTTTGGGATTTTATTATTTATCTATCGTAAGAGGGTTTTGGAAGATATTAGAAGATTATCTTGGAAAAATGCTTTAATCATTTTAGCTATTTCCTTTGTAATGTTCTTTATAATTGATTTTCTAGCTAGTCTACTTCCGACTGCTAAAAATGAAGAAACTGTTGTAGAACTTGTTAAGAATTATCATATATGGATGATTCTTCCTATCGGAGTATTTGGTCCTTTTGTAGAAGAAATGGTTTTTCGTTATTCTTTTCGTAGTTTTTTAAAGAAAGATATTGTATTCTTAATTATTTCTTCATTGGTGTTTGGAATTCTTCATGTATCTACACTTGGAATAGAAATATTGGTATATATTTTGATGGGATTTTATTTTGGACTTATCTATTTAAAAACAAAGGAGAATATTGCTGCTTCTACATTAGCTCATATTACGAATAATATGATTGAGATTATTATGCTTTTATTTTTATAAAGAAATCTTATGAAGGTGAATTTATGAGAAAGACAAGAAAAAAAGATTTCTATATGTTACTCATTAGTGTATTTCTATTCTTAGGGATAGGATATGCTTTTTTAACTACGGATTTAAGTATTAATGGAACAGCTACTACAATTAGTAATAGTTGGAATATTCATTTTGATAATCTTGTCGTGCAAAATGGTAGTGTACCAATTGGAACAGGGGATACTGCGGCTTCTATTACTAGTCCAACAACAATCTCTTTTGCGGTAACATTACCTCATCCAAAAGATTATTATGAATTTCTTGTAGATATTGTAAATGAAGGAACTCTTCCTGGAGTGATTTCTTCTATTGAAGTAACACCTGCTACGGCATTGAACTCTAATATCTTTGGATATCAATATACTTATACAAATGGAAAAAATGTTAAAGTAGGAGATATTGTAGATCCAAGTGATTCTAAAACTACGAAATTTAGAGTCTTCTATAATGATGATATTGAAGAAGATGATTTACCAGATACAGATGTACAACAAAGCATTACGGTTACGATTACATTTGAACAATCTGATAATGTTGAGAAGAAAGCATGTACTTATAATGGAACACTTACCCAAGGAGCAGAATTTGTCGATGGTCAATATACCTATCGATATATGCA
>JAEEGL016255299.1_pt1 | contig 26314 bp, 28 predicted proteins | sample 9134231 | NCBI WGS metagenome assembly JAEEGL01 (sample SAMN16246548, study PRJNA631951) | gut metagenome | biome: gut microbiome; feature: rumen; material: fiber-attached | host: Bos | place: Iran: Karaj | collected 2018-10
CAAGAGAAAGAACGAAACTTGCTTCACCTAGTTCATGTATACGACTACCTGTTATGAACCTGGCAGACAGAAGCGCCTAAAGCCTGCGTCGGCTTATAGATTAGGCAAATGCTAATTGATTGTTAGCGTTTATTTTGTTTTGATGATAAGGTCATCACTCCACTGCAGTATGAATCAAACTAGACCAGTCGAAACCTAATTCAACCCCAGGGATTACATAATAAGATATTTCTGAATAAGAGTCAATCGCCCTACTTCTTGTAGCTCTTTTTCAGAATGAAGAGTACGACCACAGCAAGTGCTAAAACCAGGATGACCGGCAGGATCGTAAAGGTGCGCTCAATCGGATCCGGTGCGACATCTGCATAAATCTGATGGGGCAGGATGAGAATGGCAGCAATCAGCGAAGCGACGATTTTCTTTACAATGTTTGACATAACAGACCTCCAATGATCGATATGAGATTCAGTATCAGAGACAGAAGAAGCGGATTCTTTCTGCTGATCAGATACTTCCGGTAGAAGTAACATTCACTGAAGATGACCAGCGGCTCCAGAAGAACATACGTCAGAAGACAGCCAGTCTTTACACCTAAATGATACATCAGAAACAAGGAGAACAGCACAAGTATGGGGTTGGTCAGGATGTTGAGCAGGATGACCAGCAGGATGTCCTTCCTGTTTCTGATGCCCAGAAGGTATGCCGCCGCCGTTTCCAGAAGGATCGTCAGAAAAAGAGGCTTGATGAATACGTTTAGTTCACTCATCTTCCCTGATCCTCACATACAGCAGAAGCAGAAACAGGCTGGCAAGAGAAACGATCGTGCCAAGAGGAAACGGAGCCTCCTTGCCGATACAGCCGTAAAGGATGGGAAGATAGCCGATGAAAAGACCGAAAGTCAGTATCCCGAAGGCGAAGCCGGGCATCTCCTTCATCTGCTGTGCAAGCAGATAGAGCGTCACCGGCATCGTCATGTTGAAGAAAAACAGCGCCAGCAGTCCTGAAATCATGTGATCGCCAAACGCATAGAACAGCGCTGACAGAAGCAGTGTCATAATGATCATTTTCCTGCTGTCCAGTTTTGCAAACAGGAAGCCGCCGGCCGTCTTGCCGAAAGCCAGAAACAGGACGCTGATGAAAATGATCAGGGAACTGTCCTTCCAGGAAAAACTGATTGCCATGCCGGCAAGGGAACGGAGCACGACCACCAGGAAACACAGGAAGATTCCGAAGAGTTCTCTTCTTCCCTGCGGAAGAGATGCTTCGATGTTTCTCTTTTCTTCCTTGACGCTCAAGAGCACATAGATTCCCAAAACGAGCAAAAGGAAGGAAACGATCATCTGTATTGGCTTGTACGATGTCGTCTGATAATTCAGGATCCCCAGGATCAGGCCGATCGCTCCGGGTGCGACAAAGACGCCAAGTCCCGCTGAATTCATCTTCGTCTTTCTGTCTTCATGGATGCTCAGCATCCCGCCGCCCACATGGAAGAAGGCGTTGCCGATGCCCAGCACGATCGGAGAAAGGAAAGACCCGATGATCGTCAGAAGGATACCGGTTGCGGTGAAGTATGCAGCGACTTTTACATCTTCGTTTCTTCTGTCGTTGAGGATGTCGGCGATCAGACCGATCGGCATCTGTAAGGCAAAAGCGCAGAAATTGTAAAGCAGGAAGGCCTGTGGGAAAGACTGGAAGCAGCGGTATAAAGAAAAAGCACAGAGAAAGTCGATCCCCGCATGAATTGCCGAGAGTATTGCGATCAGTCTGATAGCCTGTGCCTTTTTCTGTGTTTTCATTTTGTCATTGTGATCGTCCAGCTCTTGCCGACGCCGATGCCGTAGGCCTTGGAGAAATCGCCCTGGTTGATCGCCACCGCCATGTCGTAGACGGAATTCATGTAGATCAAAGGAACGTTGATCTCGACGTCCGCAAAGGACTTGCCGTAGTTGATTCTGTTGGAATAGACCTTGCGGCCGTTGTGGAAGATCTCCACCAGGATGTCGTCACCGATCCTGAAACCGCAGTTTCTGAACTCCTCATAGGGAATAGATGTCCACAGGGAACCGAAGCGCACATCCAGGATATCGATATAGCCGCGGATGCCGTTTTCGATCCTTTCGCAGCCGTAGAGTTCCAGCATGACGATCTCTTCTTCCTTTATCTCGGGACCGATCTCTTCAAACGAAATCTTTCCGGATGCGAGTCTTGCGCCGGTGTAGGCATAGACGTCTCTGCCATAGAAGGTATAGGATAGCTCGGAATCCTTGAGGCGGTTGGTCTTCTCTTCGATCAGCCGGATCTCCTCAAGGCCGATGCGTTTTGCGATGTGGGTCAGGGTGCCGTTGTCCGGCGTGATGATGTACATGCCGTTTTTCGTCCTGGCGACCAGCGATTTGCGCTCGGAGCCAACGCCCGGATCGACGACCGATACGAACGTCGTGCCGGATGGCCAGTAGCCGATCGCCTGAAAGAGACGATAGGAGGCGTCAAAGATGTTGTACTGAGGAATGTTGTGCGTCAGATGACGGATGTTGAGGTCGTAGCTGACCTGATAGGAGACACCTTCCATGGCACTGATCGCACCGTCATCGAGGCCGAAGTCAGTCTGAAATACGAGGATCTTATTCACGATAGAACACCACCTTGTAGTCTTCGCCGTAGTTCAGCGAATAGTCTTCGCAGAGATTGCCCGTCACTTCCGCCAGACCCATCTTGTTGATCTCGTTGTTGTAGATCATGACGGAGTGCGCTTCTGCCTTTCCGAAGGAATCGTAATAAGGGATCGTTCGATCAAAGACGATTTCATCCTTGTGAAGGATGACTGTATGGATGTTGTCGCCCATTTTGAACAGCTTCAGGAAATCGGAAAGCAGGATGTTGGTCCAGAGGTTGCCGAAGTTGGGATCATTGATCTCAAACATGCCTTCGACGCGATCCTCATAGACTGTTGCTTCCTTGATCTCGTGTCTGACGATCAGTGAAGGATCATAGGCTTCGCCGACTTCCTCGTAGCTGATGATGCCGGAAGAGAGTCTGGCAGCGCAATAGCCGAAGAGGTCGCGGCCGTGAAAGATCGATACGGCGCCATTGTCCTCCCTGTGCAGGCGGTTGATCGTCTCATCGATCTGTCTGACTTCCTCGATGCCGAAGTAATGATCGACGTGCGTGAGCGTGCCGTTGTCCGGCGTCACGATATAGTAGCCGTTCTTCGTTCTGGCGACACAGGCTTTTCTGGACGTGCCGACGCCGGGATCGACGACCGATACGAAGATCGTTCCCTTTGGCCAGAAATCGATGTACTGATAGAGGCGGTAGGAAGCGGACCAGGTATCGTATTGCGGGATCTCATGCGTCGCCGTGATGATCTCAATGTCGCTGTCGACGCTCTTGACCACGCCGTACATCGCCGCTACCGCGCCTTCCTTATAGGTAAAGTCTGTCTGAAATACCAGCATCTTTTTCATAGTCTACCTCACAAACGGATTATAGATGTTGCTGCCGCCCTGATTCGTGATGATCAGGCCGACGACGAAGATGACGACGCACAGCAGGATGACGCTGTAATCCGAAACGGTCATCTTCTTTTTCATGTACCAGGTGCGCGTCTTGTGCTTGCCGAAACTTCTCAGCTGCATCGAATTGGAGATCTCGTCGATGCGGTTCAAAGACGTCAATACCAGCGGAAGCAGGATCTTTGCGGAGTTCTTGATCCGGTCGATGAACTTGACGTCCTTGCCCAGGGCGACGCCTCTGGCCTCCTGCGACTGTGCGATCTCATGATAGTCCTGCTGGATATCCGGTATGTAGCGCAAGGCCAGCGATACCGAATAGCTCACCCGGTAAGGTACGCCGATCTGTGAGAGCGATGAGGCAAACTCGCTCGGGTTGGTCGTCGAGATGAACAGAATGGCGATCGGGAAGCCGATGACGTACTTGAGCGAGACGTTGAACTGGTAGAAGAGCTGTTCCAGCGTCATGTCGTATTTTCCGGCGATGTGGAACAGGACGGTTCTGGAGCCGTAGAGCTCCGGTCCGTATTCGGGATTGAATATGAACAGCAGGATGGCGTTCATCACGATGAAGATGACTAAGAACGTCGACATCAGCCGAATCTCCGAGAGCCTGATGTTGCTCAAGGCAAAGCCGATAAAGGACATGAACAGCAGAAACAGAAGCACTCTGGTGTCGAAAGAAAGACCGCACAGGAAAGAAAAGCTCAGGAAAATGATCAGCTTGGTCGTTCCCGAAAGGGAATGGATGAAACTCTTCTTCGGAATGTAGTTGAGGACTTTACTCGCCATGTTGACGCACCTCTCTGTCGTAATGAATGAAGCAGTCGACAAAATCGACCGGATCGTCGATGCCCGCCATCGTGGCGATCCTGAATAAGGATGTCTCCTTCAGCGCGGCTTTTTCTACCAGATCGGGATCACAGAGTACGGCCGAACCGGACTTGTCGGCGATGATCCTTCCGTCGGTGAAGACGATCGAACGGTCGGTGTATTCCAGCATCAGATGCATGTCGTGGGTGACCATGATGATCGTGATGCCCTTTCTGTTGAGTTCCCTCAGGAATTCCATGATGTCGGTGTAGTGGCGGAAGTCCTGACCGGCGGTCGGTTCGTCTAATATGACGATCTTGGGATCCATGACCAGGATCGAAGCGATGGTCACGCGCTTCTTCTGACCGAAGCTCAGCGCGCTGATCGGCCAGTTTCTGAATTCATAAAGACCGCAGACCTTCAGCGTCGCATAGACCTTCTCCCTGATCTCCTCTTCATTGAGGCCCGTATTTCTTATGCCCATGGCGACTTCGTCGAAGATCATTGCCTGCGAGATCATCTGGTTCGGGTTCTGCATGACATAGCCGATCCTGGAAGCCCGCGATCTGATCGATGTGTCGGTGATGTCTTCGCCGTTGTAGATGACCTTGCCGGAGGCTGCCTTCTCAAAGCCGCAGACAACCTTGCACAAGGTCGACTTGCCGGCGCCGTTCTTTCCGACGATCGCCATCATCTCGCCTGTCCTGATCTTGAATGAAATATCGAAAAGAACCTGATAGCTGCCTTCGTAGGCAAAATCGATGTTCTGCGTTTCGAGAATGATATTGTTGCTGTTGACCTTTTCCGGTCTGTTCTGTGCTTCGTACCAGGATCTGATCAGACCTCTGTCTGATTCGCTCAGCTTCAGATTGCGAATGTTGTCAATGCCTTCAACTTCGTTCACATCGACGCCCGCATACTTGAGCTGGGTCAGATACAAAGGCTCCCTGATGCCGTATCGGATGAGCAGATCGGAACGCAGCAGTTCCTCCGGCTTCGTATCGGAGATGATCTTTCCGTCGTCCATCAGGATGATGCGGTCGACCTTTTCCCAGAGGACGTCCTCGATACGATGCTCAATGATGATGACGGTCGTATCGGTCTGTTTCTTGATCACATCGATCAGTTCGATCGCGCTCTTGCCGGTCGCCGGATCGAGGTTTGCCAGCGGCTCGTCAAACAGCAGAATCTTTACCTTGTCGACGATGACGCCGGCCATCGAGACGCGCTGCTTCTGACCGCCAGAAAGGTCGTAGGGCGCATGTTCCATATGCTTCTCGATGCTGACCTTCTTCGCTGCTTCCAGCGTCAGCTTCTTCATCTCTTCCTGTTCGACGCAGTCGTTTTCCAGTGCAAAGGCGATGTCTTCGCCCACCGTCAGGCCGACGAACTGGCCATCGGGGTCCTGCAGGACTGTACCGACGCGCGTGGAAAGCTCAAAGATGGAGGAATCCTTCGTAACGATGCCGTCAACCGTCAGCGATCCTTCCATCTTTCCGCCCAGCGAAAAAGGAATCAGTCCGTTGATGCAGTTGCCCAGGGTGGATTTTCCCGATCCGCTCGCTCCGCAGATCAGGATCTTTTCACCGGGAAAGATATCGAGATTGATATCCTTCAGCGTCGGCTGTTTCTGAGCCGTATACTGGAATGAAAAATTCTTGAAAGATATGATCGGTTCCATACCATTCAATTATACAATAAGTGCTTTCAGACAAAGAAATAGTGTTTCTTTTGTTTTCACTCAGAATTCACAATTGTCTGATACTATGACAGTGTAAAATAATTTTTTCATTTAATTCTCCACAACGGGAACAATCCCAAATACCTTGATTCAGGAAACGGCAGTATCGCAAGATGCTGCTTTTTCTTTATACAAAAAAGACGGACATCTGTCCGTCTTTTGTATTATTTCAGTGCTTCCCGGATGTGGCCGCCCGCCTTCTCGATTTTCTCGATCGCCTCTTCTCTGGAAACATTCAAAAGGATCATGACGATGGCCTCCTTGCAGTTGTTGTCCGTCTGTTTGAGGACTTCATCCGCCTTTTCGTATTCACAGCCCGTGGCCTCCATGACGGTGTGCCGGCAGCGCTCGACGAGCTTCTCGTTGGTGGCGCGTGCGTCCACCATGAGATTGCCGTAGACCTTGCCGACGCCGATCATCGTCGCCGTCGAGATCATGTTCAGCACGATCTTCTGGCAGGTTCCGGATTTGAGTCTCGTCGATCCGGTGACGACCTCCGGTCCTGCGCTCAGTTCGATCGGATAATCGCAGTGCTCAGCGATCTCGGTGTTGAAATTGCAGCACAGACAGCCCGTGCCTGCACCGACCTCTTTTGCGTAGTCGAGTCCGCCGATGACATAGGGCGTTCTGCCTGAAGCGGCGATGCCGATGACAAAGTCCCTGTCGTTCAATCCGATGTTTTTCAGATCGTTCACGCAGAGTTCTTTGGAGTCCTCTGCGCCCTCCACGGCTTTGACGAAGGCATTGTCACCGCCGGCGATGAGGCCGACGAAGCGGTCGGAGTTGTAGGTCGGGACGACTTCCACGGCGTCCATCAGTCCGAGTCTTCCGGAAGTGCCCGCACCGATGTAGATGATTCGTCCGCCGCGTTCATAGGCTTTGATCGTCTGCTTGATCAGAGCTTCGATGGAAGGGAGCGCTTCCTTTACAGCTGCCACAACTTTAAGATCTTCCTCGTTCATGATGGAAATGACCTCGAGTGTACTCAGCTGGTCGATGTTTCTGGTCTTTTCGTTTCTCGCTTCTGTGGAGAGATGTGAAATATTGACTGCCATATCATGCCTTCCTTTCAAAGAGCTTTCCGTCGATATAGGTCGCGACGTTGTTGAATGAATCGTCAAAGACGGCGATATCCGCCTTGTAGTTTTCCTTGATCAGGCCGCGGTCGTTGATCCCCAGCATCTTCATCGGGTTGATTGTGACGGCGTTCATAGCCGTGATTGTATCGATGCCCGCTTCATGGATCGCGAAATCCAGGATGTGGTTGAGCCTGTGGCAGGAACCGGAGAGCGTTTCCGTACCGGTGATGTAGGCGACGCCCTGATCAGTCACGGTGACCGTCCGGTTCTTCTCTTCGGTCGTGTAGACGCCGGGTTTGAAGCCCTTGATGTTGACGGAGTCGGTGATCAGGATGAACTTGTCCTTGCCCTTGGTCTTGGCCAGGATGTTGGCCGCATATTTGTTGACGTGAATGCCGTCGCAGATGCACTCGGCGTAGCAATTATCGAAATACATCGCCGCCCCGACGACGCCGGGTTCGCGGTGGTGGAGGCCCTTCATGCCGTTGTAGGTGTGGGTGAAGGAGGTTGCACCGTGTTCGATCGCTTCCTTGCAGACGTCAAATGTCGCGCCGGTGTGGCCCAAAGCGACCTTCATTCCCTTGCTGACACAGTAGTCGATGACCCTGTAGTCGCCTTTCAGCATTTCCGGGGCAATCATCACGTAGATCAGATGGCCGTTGCAGGCATCGTTGAACTCGTCGATGACCTTCTTCGTCGGAATGATCTGAAAGTCCAGACTCTGGGCGCCCCTCTCCTTGCCGGAACAGATGAACGGTCCTTCCTCATAGACGCCCAGGATGTGCGCCCCCTTTCCGTTGTCGTGATCGATGAAATCGCCGGTATTCTTTAAGGCCTTCAGCAAGCCTTCTTTCGGGAAGGAGGAGATTGATGCCAGCGTCGACGTCACGCCCTCGCTTGGCAGATAGTCGCACCACTCCCTCAGCCACTTCTTCGTAGCCATGTTGGATTCGCCGCCGTTGTAGCCGTGGTTGTGCACGTCGCAGAGCCCCGGCATGATGATCAGATCGCCATAGTCCTTGTCTGCCTTGAAAAGGCCGTAGGGATAGACTGCCGTGATTCTGTCCTTTTTGATCTCGATCTGTCTTGGCTGCAGTTTCTCTTCAAAATAAACCATCGTACTCTGAATGATCATTTCTCTTCCTCCGCTTTCAGATTGTTCCATTCTTCTTTCGTCATACAGGTGACGTGTCCCCTTCTCTTCTCGTGCATCAGCGGCACATCGAGGTCCTCACTGGTCCACATGTATCGGAAACCGCACTTCTCCTGTACGCGTTTTGACTTTCTGTTTCCATCATAGTACCCGCACCACACCTTTTCCATATGCAGATCGTCAAAGGCGCGCTGCAGGATTCTTCTTGCCGCTTCCGGCATGATGCCCTGACCCCAGAAGGGTTTGCCCAGCCAGTAGCCGAGTTCACACTCGTCATCCCTGTCGGTCATGTCGCTGTTTTCCTTCAGTTTGATCTCGATGCAGCCGATCGGCTTGTCGTCCTTGAGGCAGATCGCATAGATCTCGTTTCGCGTCGCAAAATGATCGACGATCGCTTCCGATTCTTCCGGACTCCGATGGGCAGGCCAGCCGGCGATCGGACCCACATCCGGATCGCACGCATACCTGAACATCTCAGGTGCATCGTCCTTCTTCCAGTGGCGCAGGATCAGCCGCTTCGTTTCCATCGGCATGGTCAGATCTCCGATCGTGCCGTCGATCTGTCCGGTGATCTTCAGTATCTTCTCGGAAGCCTCCTCGCTCATGACCGGCGATTCTTTGATCCCGTTATCGACAAGATCCGCGAAATGTCTGAGCTCGTAATAGAAATCCGAGATCAGTTCAATATCCTTTTCGCCCCTGACGCCGTCGATCGTATAGCTGATCTTTCCCTGCTTCCAGAAATTGACCGCTTCAATTATTCCTCTTGAGCCTTTCACGCGAAGCAGACAGTCGCCATCCATGGAGTTGGATACCGTCGCCTTGCCCCTGATCGATCCGTATTGCAGATCGGCAAAGGCCGTCGTCTCGGAGCGATCCTCCTTGCGGTCACTCTGCAGTTTGAGCAGTTCGGGTTCCATCTCCATCAGATAGTTCATCGTACCGACGCAATAGGAACCAAGATCCTTGAAAGCACCGCCGGAAACAAGGTTGCTGATCCAGTGACTTTCAGGATGATGGCCTGCCCGCATGAAGGAGGCGTAGATCTCTTCGATCTCTCCGATCTCTCCTTCTTTCATCATCCGCTTTACCTCGCCGATCGAAGGCAGGAAAACGGATTTCAGGGCTTCCATCAGAAGGACCTTGTTTTCCTTCGCATACGCAAACAGTTCCCTGTTCTCTTCAACGGAAAACAGCATCGGCTTTTCGCAGATAACATTTTTGTGGTGTTCGATGCATCTTTTGATCAGTTCATGATGGCCGGGATTGTAGACGGCGATGTAAACCGCATCGATATCGCCGTTTAAAAAGTGTTCGTAGTCTCCGTAATCCGCACATCCGTAATTCTCTGAATACGCCTTCGCCTTTTCGATGTCCTTTGAAGCGAAACCGACCAGGTCGATCTCTTTGACTTTGAGGCAGGAGGCCGCGATGCGCTTGGCGATATTTCCGCAGCCGAATATGGCAAGTCTCATATTTCACTCTCTTTCTTCACGCAGTGCGTAATAGTCGGTATATGTCCTGAAGGCTGAAGGGATGGCGAGCTGCTGAAGCTCGTCTTTCGAAGCCAGAATCTGTCCTTCCTTCAGTGGAAGATTGAAGTCGCCGATCTTCACCTCGTAGGCATCCATGTGCCATTCCAGATGGGTGAAGATGTGTTTCGAAGAAGGAAGCCTTCTCATCTGCAGGACGTCGAAACCCTCTTTTTTCAGATACTCTTTCGCCTTGTTTTCATCCATCTTCTCATCGGTGCCGATGAACTCATACATCCCCGCCAGAAGGCCCTTCTGAGGACGCCTGTTTAACAGAAAGCGATCGGCGTTGCGGATGATAAAGATCGTCCTGTCGAGGATCTTTCGCTCCTTGTTTGCGCTGCGATAGGGAATCTCTTTCGTCAGATCATTCTGACAGGCGTAGCAGTCTTCCTTCAGAGGACAGTTTTCACAATCTGCTTTCCCATTGGGGATGCAGATGGTGGCGCCGAGGTCCATGAATGCCTGCGTCAGATCGGCAATAAATCTCCGGTCTGTGATCTTTTCCTTCTCATAAGCGTCCTCAACGATCCCGCTAAGCTGTTTTCTGACTTCATCTGAGCGGATATCTTCGCGGATACCGAAGAAGCGGGAGAGAACGCGAAGCACATTGCCGTCGATCGCGGCGTAGGGTCTTCCATAGGCGATCGCCATGATGGCGCCGGCCGTGTAGGGACCGATGCCCGGAAGCCTGAGCAGGAGCGCATGATCCTCCGGGATCCTTCCAGCATATTCTTCTTCAAGTTTTATTGCGCATTTCTTCAGATTGCGCGCCCTCGAATAGTAGCCCAGGCCTTCCCAGAGACGCATCAGTTTTTCTTCTTCGATCCCGGCCAGGGATGAGATGTCGGGGATTTCTTCCTTGAAATGGTTAAAGTAGGAAATCACCGCTTCCGTCCTGGTCTGCTGCAGCATGATCTCAGAGATCCACACGTCGAAAGGATCGCCCGTATCCCGCCAGGGAAAGGAGCGCCTGTTGAGGCGATACCAGCCGACGAGGTCGTTCATTGTCTTTTCTTTCAGCGCATACATTCCAACTATTATTATACGATGGGCAAAAGAAAAAGGCTCGCGGGGAGCCTTCATTCTAGAAGTGTTTGATCCTTCCCTTGAAGTGATCGTAGATGGCGTTGTTGTCGAAACCGTCGACGTTCTGCGACTGGAAGACGTAAGGCCGCTTGCCATGCGACAGGACGATCTTGATTGCTTCGTTGACCACTGTGTTGATCAGAAACATCGAAACGATCGAGGAAGCCGGACCGGTCTTGATGCCGTCGAGGTCCATCAGAGCGTCGCCGGAAGGAACGCAGGTATCGATGATGCAGTCGGCGCATTCATAGAGCTTTTTTCCCGAAGGATGACGCGAAGTCGTGTTTCTTGACTGTTCGAGATTGGTCAGTGCGACGACATAGACGCCTTCCTTCTGGCAGCGCATCGCCATTTCGATCGGCATCGCGTTTCTGCCTGAATTGGAAGTGATGATCATCATGTCCCCTTTTTCGATGTTGTAGGAATCGTAGATGACATCGGAGACGCCGGAGGTCTTTTCCATTGCGCCGGATCTCTGGGCACCGAAGGAAGTCAGCGTATCCGGATCCAGCATCGCATCGACGTTTCCAAGTCCGCCCGCTCTGGCAAAGAGTTCGATTCCCAGCATGTGGGAATGGCCTGTGCCGAAGGTGTGGATGACCTTGTCGTTCTCGATGTTCTCCGCCACCTTTTCCGCCAGCGCCTTGATCGTGTCTCTGTTCTTCTCTTCCGCCAGCTTCATGTTTTCAATGACTTTATCGCCGTATTCAAATAACATTTTTATGCTCTCCCTTCATATTTTGCCTTCAAGGCTTCATCGTGTTCTTTATTACCATTGAGTACCGGCAGTTCGTATCCGTCTTCCTTGAGCAGCTCGATGATCCTGGCTGCCATCGCCTGGGCGATGCAGTTGTTGCAGATGGAGGAAACCGAGCAGACCTTCGCCACGCCCTCCGTCTCGATCAGCGCGTCGCCATGAGGACCGCAGTTGTCGATGACGATGTCGCCGAATTCATAAAGTTTCTTGCCCGAGGGATGTCTGGGCTCTTCGGCCAGCGTGTGTTTCATCGAGGTGATAATGATGACTTTGTGGCCGTTTTTCTTTGCCAGATCGGCGATGTCGATGACGATGCCGTTGATCCCGGAATTGGAAATGACGATGAAGACGTCCTGCGGTTTGATATCGTAGAGTCCATAGAGCTTATCGGCGACATTCGGCTTTCTCTCGAAGATGTCCTTCTTGTCCATGAACACTTCGACCGGAACGCCGCCTCTGGTGACGAAGTCCGACATTTCCATGATGTGAATCGGAACCAGTGCGCCTTCTCTGTTCTTGATATCGATGCCCAGTCCTACGGAGTGTCCGGAACCGAAGACGTGGACGACGCCTTCCTTCTCGATGCATTCCCTGATTGTCTGGGCAGCCGCTTCGATGTTTTCGTTCTGGGTCTCGTAGAGATGATCCAGCAGTGCGCTGACTTCATCCTTGAAACGTTTGGCGTCTATCATTATCTGACCCTCCTTCCATACGGATCGGTGAGCGAATTGTTATGCACGTCCGCACCCTTGACGTTTGCCGAAAGCAGTACCGGTGCCTCTTTGCCTTTTTCCGTAAAGTACCTGTAGAGTTCCGCCGTCAGCATCTGCGCCGTGACGTTGGATACCGTCGAAGACAGCTGTCCGATCTTCACGCCGTCAAGATCGATGGCGTTGTCCGGTTCATCCGCGCCCATGTCCAGATACAGGTCGCAATAGTCCAGAAGCTTCCCGCCGCAGGCGTCATAAGACTTTTTGTTGACGACGCCGACGACCTTCTGACCCTTTTCCTTTGCCCTTCTCGCAAGTTCAAGGACCAGCGGTTCATTGCCATAGAAGCTGACCAGGCAATAGAGATCCCTGTCATCGAGATCGTAAGCTTGTGCAAAGCGGTCGGCCACTGTAACGTCATTATAGATGACGTCGCTGTCGATGTCCTTCTGATCGACTTTCTCCATCAGCACGAGGTCCTTGAGTTTCAGCCCGTGAAACGGTGCAATGCCGCCGGCGCGGTAATTGAGTTCGTTGACGAACTCCTCGCCGTGGCGGACACCGAAAAGCTGTACGACGCCCTGGTTTTCCATGCATTCGCCAAACAGACGGGCGACGTTTTCAATGGAAGCCAGCTGGGTCGCATAGACTTCTTCGACCTTCTTTTTGACCAGATCGAAGTACTGTTTCTTTATGTCCATTATCTTTCCTTCTTTCTCTACCATAGTCATTATAACGCGAAAGAGACCGGCAGTCTGATCATAAGTTCCGAAACCGTCAATTGATGATATACTTAAAACAGATAGAGAGGTACTTATCACAATGAAAGGAATCGTGATCACGAGCCATGGTCCGATGGCTCAGGGCATTCTTGAAACTTCGAAACTGTTTTTCGGCGAGCAGCCGCAGCTCAAGGCCTGCTGCCTGTTTGCGAATGACAATCCCGACGAATTCGTCGACGTGCTGAAAGAAGCCGTAGCGGAAGTCGATACGGGAGACGGCGTCATCGTCTTCTGCGACATGCTGTTTGGTTCACCGTGCAACTGCATGGCCAGGATCATCGCCGAAGATCTTGAAAGCGACAAGGTTCAGGTCGTCACCGGCGTCAACCTGGCAATGATCCTGCAGATCCTGTCAGTCAGAGAGGCGGCAGACGTTTCCATCGAGGAACTGCTCAAGTCCGGAACCGACGGCATCGCCGATCTCAAAGCCATTCTCAAGGCGAATCTGTAAAAAAAGAAAAAAGGTTCTTCAGGAACCTTTTTCTTATGCCTTGTCTTATCTCAGGCCGTTTTCCTTCGCCCATCTGGAACGGTAGAAATATAACGTCGCCAGAATGCCCGCCATCGTATAGCCGACAGCCGTGCCGAGATAAAGGACGTGGACGTCGTTGAAGAGCCTGATCCCGATATAGACGAACAGGTACTTGCAGATACACTGGCCGAATATGGCGACCAGCATCGGCGCTTTGACGTTTCCCGCACCGCGGCAGGCGCCGTTGTAGACGTGCGACAGATTGATGAAGAACATGCCGAAGATCGAATAGTGGATCATCTGCGTGCCGTAGTAGATGACATCGGGATTGCTGTTGAAGCGGGAAACCAGGAACGGTGCGCCAAGCAGGATGAGGGCGATCGAAATCAGCGTGCCGGTCGAAGAGACCAGTGCGCTTTCCTTGATCGACTCCTTCACCCGGTCGTATTCCTGTGCTCCGAGGTTCTGGGCGACCAGTGCCATCGTCGCTGAAGAAGTGGAGACCGAGATCAGCTGGCCCCAGGAGGCGATCTTTTCGGCGACGCCGATGCCGGCGATCACTTCATTGGGGAAGGCGTTGACATAGGACTGGACCATCATCGAGCTGACCGCGATCAGCATGTTCTGAAAGCCGGCCGGCAGACCGAGCGAGCAGATCTCCGAGACCAGCCGGAAACTGAAGTCGGGATGCAGCAGATCGATCCTGGCCACCTTGTAGTTGAGCATCGTCCTTAAGGCCAGAACGTCCATGACAAACTGCGAGATGATCGTCGCCAGTGCCGTGCCGATGATGCTCATGTTGAAGACGCGGACAAAGATGACACCCAGAACGATGTTGACGATCGAGGAGATGATCGAGAAATAGAGCTGGTGCTTCGTATCGCCGAAACTGCGCAGGGTGAAGAAGCAGACCTGTGAAGTCAATACGGCAGTCGAGCCCAGGAAGTAGACTTTCAGATAGTCGTCGGCCAGCGGATAGATGTCCGCACCGATGTTGGCCAGCGACATGATCGCCGGACGGAACAGTTCCGATAAGACGGTAATGACGATACCCGCACCGATCGCAAAGATGATGGACGTATCGAGTGCCCGCTTGAGGTTTTTTTCGTCTCTGGCTCCGTAGTAGCGGCCGACGATGATGCCGGCACCCATGCCGATGCCGAAAAAGGCGAAATTGAAGATGTTGCAGATCCAGGTGCAGGCACTGACCGCACTCAGGGCTTCCAGCGATACGTAGTTGCCGACGATCAGCGAATTGGTGACATTATAAAGCTCCGTAAAGATATGTGAAATGAATACGGGGATTGAGAAACGGATGGTGAGGGGGCGGATCTTTCCTTCCGTCAGAGACACGGCGCCGGCAGCCATCACAGACTCCTGATCCTGTAGAAGTACTTGTCTACAAGCCTGTCGTTGTGATCGGCACAGTCTTCGTTCATGAAGGCCATGTGTCCGTTATAGTAGACGTCCGGGGTGAATCCTCTTTGAACGAGGATCTCAACCATTTCCGTCAGTATTGCATTCTGCAGATAGATATTGGGGATCGTCGAAGTCGAACCGACCTTCATTTCAAAGCCTTCGATCTCCACTGCTGCATCGCCGATCGCCGAGCAGTTGTCCAGAACGACATCCGCCACATCCTTGAGCTTGACGCCGTCCCTGTGCTTGCAGGTCAGATAGTCGGAATACTCTACCGCCGTGATCGCGATGACCGGTATGCCCTTTTCCTTTGCGCGCAGAGCCGCATCGACCGGCGCGATGTTGTTTCCTGAATTGGAGATGATGATCATGCAGTCGTTGGACGTGATGCGATGGTAGTCGACGATGAGTCTGCCGATGCCGTAGGTGTTTTCGACAAGGTAGGATTTGGTGATCTCCTGGTTGCCGGTGGCACTGGGTTCAAGGATGGCGCAGTAATTGGCCGGAGTCGCTGCCCGCCAGAAAGCGTCATCGCAGACCAGATGCGAATGTCCGGTACCGAAACCGTAGATGATGCCTCCCTTTTCGGTCGTGTCTGCCAGGATCTCAGCCGCCTTCATGATGGCTTCGGACTGGCTTTCTCTCACTTTGGCGACGATCTTTGCGAGCTCATCAAAGTATTTCTCGTAAGCTTTCATCTTGTCTTGTCCTTTCTGGTGTGCACGTTTCCGTATTCTCTCAGATGGAAGAGAAATTCGATATAGGATTTGGGATACGGGATGAAGGCCTCTTCATCCAGAAGCGCAAAGATCTCCTCCTTGTCCGCCCACTTCACTTTTTCGACTTCTTCATACTGCAGTTTCAGCGTATCGATATCGACGTCTCTTTTCAGAATGTAAACGTCGTCGAAACCCTTGGGAAAACCGACCGTCATCGCCGGACGCTGATCGCTGAAGTCGGCATCGATGCCAAGCTCCTCCAGCAGTTCACGATGCGCCGCCATCTGCGAGGTGTCGCCGCTGACGGCGCTGCCGCCGACCGTGATATCCCACATGCCGGAAAAACCATCCTTAAAAGGCTGGCGTTTCTGTATCAGCATCCTCCCCTTCGAATCAAAGAGGCAGACGTGAACGACGATGCGGAAAAAGCCCTCGGGCTGTTCCTCCCCGCGGATCATCGTTCTGCCGGTCTTTTCTCTGTCTTTCGTATACAGGTCCCAGATTTCCATGATCAGTACTTGTTCCAGTCGTAGATGATGCCGTTTTCCTTTTCTTTATGAAACATCAGGTCCTCGTAAGCCTTCTCGCAGTCCTGAGGATCGATGATCGAAGTGACCAGTTTGCGTATGTCGATGTCCCTGTTTCTTATTAATTCCTGACCGATGCGGAAGTTGCGTTCCATGCAGTCGTCTTTGCCGTCGCTTGGATGGACGGCGACCGTGCGGTTGAAGCCGCCGAGCACCTTCAGATCCTTCATGTGGATCATCGAGAAGACCGGCGTGATGTCGCATTCGCAGGACTGGCGCGGCGAACCCAGCAGAAGGACCTGCCCGCACCTCTTCACGTCGCTGATGCAGTCGATGATGACATTAGACAAGCCCGTCACATCGACGGTGATGTCAAAACCGCTGCCGTTGCTCAGCTTTTCGATCAGTTCTTTCTTATCTTCATAAGCGGTGTATCGTAAACCCATCTTTTCCGCCAGAAGGCGCCTCTGTTTCACGGGGTCAATGCCGACGACCGTGCAGCCGAGTTTCTGATAGATGAGTGCCGTCAGGATGCCGATGTTGCCCTGACCGTAGACGCCGACCAGATCGCCCGTCTTCACCTGCGTCAGATTGACGCCCTGCAAAGCGACCAGGATCAGGTTCATGGCGGTCGCTTCAACCGGATCGATGTCCTCGTCCAGCTTCACGATGATCGGTCCCTGCACGTCTTCGCCCGTCTTCCATTTGACCAAAGATGCGTGCGGCGCGTTGCAGAAGACGCGTTCATCCTCCTTGAAATCGAGGTCTTTGCCCGTCTTTACAATCTTTCCGACCATGCTGTAACCGGGTCTGACCGGATAGGAAAAACCCTTCTTGATGGCGTAGGCACGGGAAAGCTCCGTACCCGCCGAAATCAGCGAGTACTCCGCCTTGATCAGTGCTTCATCGTCCGCGATGTTTTCGGTATCGATCTCTTCAGTGTTCAGATGAGACTTTCCGATACCGGTCAGTTCGACAAAATAAGATTTCATTGTTTATTCCTTCTTTAAGAAACCAAAGTGAAGCAATGCTTCGCTGATGCCTTCTTCATTCACGGGTGCCGTCACGTAGTCGGCCGCCTTCTTGCATTCACGGGTGGCGTTGCCCATGGCGATGCCAAGTCCCGCCATCTTCAGCATTTCGATATCGTTTCCGCTGTCGCCGAAGGCACAGATCTTTTCCGGTGCGATGCCATAGGAAGCGGCAACGTCGATCATCGCCTCTCCCTTGTTCTTGCCTTTCGGCGAGATCTCGCCGGCGATATTGAGGATCGAATATTCGTTGTGATCGCTTAAAGACATGATCTCTTCTCTTAACGCTCCGGTCGCATAATAGAGCAGCTGCAGTACCTCTTCGCCTTCATACTTCTTGGCGGCAGGCCGCATGCCATAGAGCCGCTCAAAGATGGCTGCATGTTCTTCGTCTTCCCTGTTCAGATATCCTCCGCCGTCTTTTGTGCAATAGCGGTAGGTCACATCGTGTTTCTCGAAGAAGTCGATGAATAGATTCACGTCCGCTTCTTCCAGACACGAGATCTCGACCTGTCCGTCCTTCACGATATAGGCACCGTTGATCAGGATCAGTACATCCATCAGATCCAGCAGCTGTTTTGGGATGTTCTCCATCTCCGCATAGGAACGGGATGTGTTGAGCGCCAGAATGTATCCTTTATCTTTCAGCTTTCTCAGAACATCGATCGTCTCTTCGTGTACACGGTGACTGCCGTGGTCAAAGAGCGTCGAGTCATTGTCGAAGCAGAACATGGAAATGTCGTATTTGTCCTCCTCGATCAGCCCGAGATCGACGAAGGCATCGTAAAGTCCGCCGTCTTCGATCGGCTTTCTGCAGACATAGTCGGCTGCCGCCTTGGTGTTTTCCTTCGCGTCGTCGACCGCAATGCCGATACCCGCCATCTCCAGCATCACGTCGTCGTTGACGCCGTCGCCGGCAGCGACGACTTCATCGGTCGTAAATGAGAAGACCTGACAGAACTTCAGTAGGCCGAAGCTCTTGTCGATCAGCGGTGCGCAGATGTTGCCCGAGTTGCCCCAGTTGGATATCAGAGCGCCCGGATTGATAGCGGCGATGTTCTTCACATCTTCGTCGCTTCCGTGATAGTAGAAGAGATTGGTGATCTCCTCGTCTTCAAACGGCTTGAACTTGACGTTGCCCATGGCATAGGAAAGCCAGTGTCCCTTGTTGACCCTGTCGATATCGCCCCAGTAGTAGACGTCGCCGTTGATGTCGGTATAGTGATAGGAAATATCGTGTTTTTCAAAGTAATCGACGTAGCTGCGTGCGTCTTTTTCATCGATCGTGTAGCTCTTGATGTATTTCCCTTCGACGATCGTCGTAGCACCGGTGCCGACGATCTTGCAGTCGATGCGCTTCCACAGTTCTTCCGGCAGATCCGCCATCTCCGCAGCGATGCGGCTGGTGCAGATACCGATCTTGATCCCCTTGGCTCTGAGCTTGTCGAGTGCCCTTATCGTCGCCTTTGGAACCTCGTTGGTATCGTGGGAAAACAGTGTGTCGTCGATGTCGAATAATGCGCCCTTTATCATAATTAAATCTTAACATAATGTATAATGAAAGCATGATAAAGGACATTACAATCGAGATCTGCATCGGCAATGTCGACGACGCGATCAAGGCTTCCAGATACCCGATCGACCGCATCGAACTCAACAGCGCGCTCGAACTCGGCGGGCTCACGCCCTCGATCGAAACGCTGAAATATCTGAAGTCAAAGATCGACACTAAGATCTGCTGCATGGTCCGTCCCAGGGGCGGCGATTTTCATTATACCGAGACGGAATTCGAAGTCATGCTGAAGGACGCAAAGGATCTGCTGGAAGCCGGTGCCGACGGCATCGTCTTCGGTTTTCTGAATGAGGACAGGACGATCAACAAGACGAGGACATTGAAAATGAGCGAACTGATCGCCTCCTACCGCAAGGAAGCGGTATTCCATAAGGCCTTTGATGAGACGCCCGACAAGGACGCGGCCTGCGAGACGCTGATCGATTGTCATATCACGCGCGTACTGACCAGCGGCGGGGCTGTCTACCCGTATATTCTCGATGGCTGCCGCGTCATCAGGCGGCTTTACGATAAATTCGGAAAGAGCCTTCAGTTTCTGCCCGGCGGCGGCGTCAGGATCGAAAACATCAGAGACGTCATTGCGGCAGCCGGAAGCGGTCAGGTTCACATGACGGCCAAGAAGAACGCGGAGGGCGGCTATCTTTCTCTGGATGAGCCGCAGCTCGAAAGGATGCTGGAAGAGATCTCCTCTCTGTAGGACATGGCCAAAAAGAAGAAATTCAGGATCACCCGGAAGATGAAGCGGCGGATCGCGATCGCCATAGCGGTCCTCATCCTGCTCTACGTCATTTACGGGATCTTCCATAAGACAGAATACAAGATCCAGCCTTCCCCGATATCGGAAAAGCACGACGCGGTCTTTCAGTACGTGCACGATGGCGATACCGCGGTCTTTTTCCTTGACGACGGCGAACAGGTCATCTGCCGCTTTCTGGCCGTCGACACGCCGGAAATCGGAGAGGAAGGCTACGACGAGGCGAAGCGTTTCACCGACAACGCGCTTGAAAAGGCCTCAAAGATCGTATTGGAGCTCGATCCCAATTCAGAACGCTACGACACCTACGACCGGCTGCTCGCCTGGGTCTGGGTGGATGGCGAACTGCTGCAGGCGAAGCTCATAGAAAACGGACTGGCTTCCGTCGGATATATCTATCATGACTATCTTTATCTCGATTATCTGAAAGAAATTGAGAAAAATGTGACCAGAGAAGACTCTAATGCGAGCTGATAGTTGAAAGGAGCAGAAAATGGATGACGCGAAAATTGTAGAAATGTACTGGAACCGCAATGAAGAAGCCATTGCCGAGACAAAGAGAAAGTACGACAAATACTGTTTTGCCATCTCTCACAGCGTCCTCAGAAATCAGCAGGACTGTGAAGAGACGCTGAACGACACCTATCTTGCGACATGGAACGCCATTCCGCCTCATCATCCGACGAATCTGGCGACCTTCCTGGGGAAGATCTGCCGCCGTCTCTCCATCAACAGATGGCGTTCGCTGTCTGCCGAAAAACGGGGCGGAGGCGAAGCAGTCCTGTCTTTTGATGAACTCGAAGAATGCATTGCCGATGAGAGATCGTTCAGAGAGAGTCAGGACGCCGAGATCATCGCCGAGACGATCAACGAGTTTCTTGCGGACCTCAAGGAGACCGAACGCAAGGTCTTCGTCTGCCGCTATTTCTATTTCGATTCGATCGACGAGATCTGCGCGCGTTTCCATTTCACTCAAAGCAAGGTCAAAATGATGCTGAAGAGGACGAGGGATAAACTAAGGGATTATCTCATCGAGGAAGGAGTACTGTAATGAAAAGCGATAAACTGATTGATGCGATCGGCATGATCGATGACAGATATGTTGAAGAAGCCCACAGCCACGCGAAAAAGAAAAAGGCCATCCGCTTCGACTGGAGCCTGGCCGGCAAGGTTCTGGCAGCCGCCTGTGCACTCCTGCTTGTAATCAACATCCTGCCGAACTTCTTTCATTCCTACAAGAGTGAAAGCAGCGACGCCTACTATTACAGCAACGGATCGAGTCAGACGGCTTACGATAGCGCGCCGGCAGCGGCAGAAGAATCAAGCTACGCGGAATATGCCACAGATGAGGAAGCAAAGGAAGCGCAAAGAGAAGACGGAAACATCGACATCAGGCAGAACAAGAAACTGATCCTGACTTCCTACATGACGATGGAAACGCAGGAACTGGACGACCTGATGGAGAAGATCACGGCTCTTGTGAACAGATACGGCGGCTACTTCCAGCGCTCTTCCCTCTCCAACCGGGGCAATCAGACGCGCAGTTATGACGCGACGATCCGCATTCCGGCCGAGTCCTACGGTGCCTTCCTGGAAGAACTCAGGGGCGAAGGCAATGCCCTCTACTACAGCGAAGAGACCAAGGACATCACCGACACCTACACCGACATCGAAGCCAGACTGAATTCGCTGAAGGCGCAGGAAGCCAAAGTGCTGGAGTTCTATGACAAGGCGGAAAGTCTTGAAGACCTGATGAGCGTCGAAGCCAGACTCTCCGATATCCGCTACGAGATCGAATACTACGAAGCCCAGATCAAGAACTACGATCTGCTGGTCGCCTATTCCACGCTCAATCTGACGGTCAGCGAAACAAAGGTCTACACCCCGGTCAACACCTCCTTCTTCTCAAGACTCGTCAGATCCTTCGCCGGCGGCTGGAACAGTTTCATCGAAGGCATCGGCGACTTCATCATCGACCTCGTCTACAACATCTGGACGATCCTGCTGCTGGCTGGGCTGGCATACGTCGCCTACGTCATATACAGGAAGATCAGAAACAGAAAGAGAGCATAAAGAAAACCGCCTCGTGCGGTTTTCTTCTTTTTTTTATTCTTTCTTTTTCACAGCTGTTCCATCATCAGGGAACAGTCTTTTTCATCGCTCACAAAGAGACGGTAAGCATCGATCGTCAGGATCAGGCGGTCGTCTTCATCTTCCCTGTTGACAAGTACGGCGTACCATGACGCATCGTTTTCGCCATAAGGTTCGTTGACGATCTCCTTTACTTCGAAGTCTCTTCTGTCCCTGCCAAAACCGATGACGGTGATGTCGTCCGGACGGTAAAAGTAGATCCGGTCCTCACCGTTTTGCCAATAGCCGGTGAGCAGCTGTTCGATCTCCTCGTCGCTGTTTTCAATGTCTCTTCCGGTATAGATCCTGTTTCCGTCCCGATCCTCGAGAAAGGTCTCGATGAGATTTCCGCTCTGCACCGCTTCACCGATCAATTTTATGAACCGATTCAGGACGTCGTAGCCGCCTTCCGGGAACTCGTCATCGTAGTCGATGGTGATCGATTCCTGATACTTCTGATCGGGAACCGCAAAATAAAGACTCAGGCTGGTGCTTGGCGCATCGAGGACTTCGTATTCGCTTTCGGGCAGTTCATCCCAGACCGATAGGTTGTACTCCCTCACATAGTCTTCCAACACCTGCAGAAGCGAGGGATCGGCTTCATAGATGCGGATCCTCGCCGGGAAGTTCCAGGAGAAGCTGTCTTCATAGCTGACGATCGTCCTTCCTTCTTCGTCGGCTTTGACTTCCATTCTGTGGGAAGTACCTTCCATGCCGCCGCCGTGGTAGTAGTGCAAGCCCCTCAGGTTCTCGTACTTCGGTGCCTTCGCCTTCAGGGATTCCAGTGTCGGTTCTTTATTCTTCTGCAAAAAACGCGTGAACATAAATCCACCCCCCACAAGCAACAATACAAGTATGATCGCAATTGCCTTCTTCATCTTTCAAAAAGACTGTGCGTCAGGCACAGTCTGTCAATCTATAACTGTTTTCTGCCCAGACAGTAGGTCTGTTCTACGGAATAGTCGTCGTTGAGAACGACAATGTCCGCATCGTAGCCGACCTTGATGCGGCCCTTGTGATCGCCCATGCCCAAATAGCGCATCGGATTGACGCTCACAGCATCGATGGCGATCTCGAAAGGAACCAGAGCCTTTTCAACGAGGATCTTCAGGCCTTCGTTGACCTTCAGGGTCGAACCGGCAAGCTGCTTCTTTCCGGTCGTGATGTGGGCCGAACCGTCGGGATAGATCTCGACGTCCTGGCCGCCGAAGTCAAAGACGGAACCGACTTCATAGCCCTTGCACATCAGCGAGTCGGTGATCATGACGCCGAAGCCCTTCTTCTCCGTGAAGAAGATGTTTAGGGCCGCCAGCGTCGAGTGGTTGCCGTCGCAGATGCACTCGGCATAGGTATCGTGGCTGCGGAACGCCGCGCCGACGACGCCGTTGGCTCTGTGGCCAAGACCGGTCATGCCGTTGTAGGTGTGGGTGAAGCCCTTTGCGCCGTTGGCCAGCGCCATGACGGCTGTCTCATAGCTCGCATCGGTATGGCCGATGGAGACGCAGACGCCCGTTTCGGCGCAGTATCTAGTCAACGCGAAATCCTCATCGTGTTCCGGTGCCATGGTGATGATCTTGATCAGATTGCCGCAGGCTTCCTGGTACTCTTTGAATTCCTCGACCGTTCCCTTGACGATGTATTCCTCGGGCTGAGCGCCCTTGTATTTCACATCAAGATAAGGACCTTCAAAGTGAATGCCGAGGATCTGCGCACCTTCGGGATCTTCTTTTTTTACTTCTGCGATCTCCGCGACCGCCTTCATCAACGTATCGTGGGACTGGGTCAGTGTCGTCGGACAGATGCCGCAGACGCCCTCTTTAGGCATGTCCCTGAGCCAGTCTCTCAGACCCTGCTTGCCGCCGGCCGTCGCATCATAACCGTGGTATCCGTGGGTGTGGACATCGTAGAAACCGGGAACGATGCGGCGTTCGCCGAAATCGGCGTCCGCCTGTTTCTCGCCGTATTCATATATGGCCTTGATGGTATTTCCTTCAATCTCGATCTGAGCCGGTATAAAAGCCGATGCTATATAGACTCTTTTACTCTGAATGATCATGATTCTAATCTCCTTACATATAATGATAGCACAGGAAAAACGTGTATAATGAAATGGTAAGAGGTAAGATTCATGCCAAACAGAAGGATCATCAAAGCAAGCGACCTTTCCGGGATCTTTATCCATCAGGATCCCAAACGCGGGACGATCTATTACGATGTGCTCAGCCGCAAGGGCTACATTCTGACCAGTTCCAATGTCAGGATGTATTCTCTTTATTCGGCGATGCTGCCGTTGTGCATCATCGCGGCTACCCTGTCGGTCTCGCTCTTTGGTCTCAATTACCTGTCGGCGGCGATCCTGTTTGTGGCGCTCTATCTGCTGGCTGCCGTCGCCTTCCGCTACTTCTTCTTCTACAAGCTGCCGGTCGCGGAGAGATGGAAACCTGTCAGGACCGAAAGCATCTTCATGTTTTTTGCGAGAGGCTATTCGAAACAGAGGCTGATCATCCTGATCATCCTGCTGCTTCTGCTGGGCATCCTGATGCCCCTCTACGGCCGCATCGAAAACTTCGAAGGTGCCAACCTCATCGGATCGGACGTGCTGGGCGGTCTGGCTTTCGCCGGCGCCATCGTCGTGATCATCTCGCTGATCATCAAGATCAGAAACGATTATTAAGAAGCGCAAAGCTTCTTTTCTTTTTCAAAAGAAAAAGCCGTGTTTCCACGGCTTTTTTAATATTCAGACTTCCTTCAGGGAACCCAATGCAATGATCTCTCCCGATCCGCGATCGAAGAGGATGGCGTTGTTGCCCTTGAATCCGAGCTTGACCTTGTCGCCGATCTTGTAGACGACACCGCCGAACATGACGCCGGTCAGAAGGTAGTTGCCGATCGCAACTCTGACGGTCGTCTCCATGCCAGTCGGCATTGACGAATAGACTTCGCCGTCAAATTTCTCCTTGTCGGAGATCTCCAGGAATTCCGGACGGATACCGATGACGAAATCCTCTTTCGTATAGATGTGCTCATCGCCGTAGTCTTCCGGCTCATCGATCATCGAAATGTGATACTTGAAGCCGGATTCCTTGTTGCTTCTTTCGACATAGCCCTTCTGGGATGCCTTATGTGCAAGCTCGTCGGCTTCCGCCTTCTTTTTCGCTGCGAGATCTTCGTGCCACTTGTCGATGTCCATGGCCTCGTTCGGGACGAATTTCAGTTTCTTGTCGTCGAAGACATCGAATTCAAAGACGCCGTTTTCCTGCTTGCCGTGGGCCTCAATGAAGTTGATCGCCGGATTTCCGACGAAGTCGGCGACAAAGAGGTTGTTCGGCTTGTTGTAGACATCGAGCGGTGCGTCGTACTGCTGCAGGTAACCGTTGTCGATCAGGCAGATCCTGGTCGCAAGGGTCATGGCTTCCATCTGGTCGTGGGTGACGTAGACGAAAGTCGAACCGGTATCCAGATGCAGTCTCTGCAGTTCGGATCTCATTTCCAGACGCAGCTTGGCATCCAGGTTGGACAGCGGCTCATCCATGAACAGGACGGTCGGCTCCGGTGCCAGGGTTCTGGCGATGGCGACACGCTGCTGCTGACCGCCGGAGAGCTCAGCCGGATATCTGTCCATGAACATGCCGATGTTGGCGATGCGGGCGACTCTTCTGACGGAGAGATCCATCTCTTCCTTCGTGAGCTTTCTGACTTCCTTGACGACTTCGCCGTCTTTCATGGCCGTGAAGTCATCGCTCAGCGTATAGCCCTTGGCTGCCGCATCGGCTTTTGCCTTGTCGATGACCTTGTTGAGTTCATCGATGTGTCTGGCTGCCTCTGCTACAGGATCACTGGCCTTGTGCAGACCGTAATCCAGCAGTTTTTTGGCGCTGTATTGTGAGATCTCATAGGCGTCGATCAGTTTGACGATCGCCTTCTTCTCATCGAGCTTGCCCTTCTTGTCGAAACACTCGTTGACGAGCTTTGCGACATCGCCGGGTCTCTGCAGGGCCTTGAGCAGCTGCTGGGAAGTTCTGCCTTCAAAACTGATGACAGGGAGCGCTTCCTTGATGTTTGACAGACCGAAGCAGATGTTGTCATAGACGGTCATGTTGGGCCACAGGGCGTAGTTCTGGAAGAGGAATCCGACCTTGCGCTTGTTGGCGGGGATGTTGATGCCTTCTTCCGAGTCGTACACTACACGATCGCCGATCGTGATCTTGCCGCTGGTCGGCGTTTCCAGACCCGCGATCATTCTCAAAGTCGTCGTCTTGCCGCAGCCCGAAGGACCTAACAGGGTGACAAAGGCGTTGTCATCGATGACCAGGTTCAGATCGTCGACGGCATAGAATTTATCATAACGTTTCGTAACATGTTCCAATACGATTTTTGGCATTTTATTTATCCTCCAATTCCTTCATCAAGGCTTGCGCCCGTGATCTTGTTGACGGCATAGTTGCTGACGAGGATCGTCACGATCAGGATCAGGTTGATGCCGCTTGAGAAAGCATAGAGACCCATCTCATCGAAGTAGTCCAG
>JAEEGL015918696.1_pt1 | contig 26313 bp, 23 predicted proteins | sample 9134231 | NCBI WGS metagenome assembly JAEEGL01 (sample SAMN16246548, study PRJNA631951) | gut metagenome | biome: gut microbiome; feature: rumen; material: fiber-attached | host: Bos | place: Iran: Karaj | collected 2018-10
CCTCAAGTATATCACCGACATCATGCCCGACGCCGACGCCGAGTTCAAGGCTTTCGAAGGCCGCTACTTCGCCACCCCCAAGAAGATGGGTGCCCAGACCGAAGAGGCCAACATCAACGCCGGCCTCGCCGCCGCCAACCAGATTGCCGACTTCTTCAAGACCGGCAGCAAGAAGTTCCAGGTGAATAAATAAGAAGCAAGGATGCAACTCTGCATCTTCAACCCCGAGCACGACCTTTGCCTGGCCAAAGGTCGTGCTTGTTATGTTCCGCCACGGTCGGCGGTGGAGTTCGCCCGCCGCGACGCTAATATCATGCAGGTGCTTTACCCCTGGGCCATGTGCTGTTCGGTCTATGGTGAGTTGCAGTTTGGCAACGACATTACTGAAGTCACCGCCTGGGGGTGGGACGCCGTCGTCAAGCACGAGCTTCTCAAACGCGGCATCCCGGAGCATCTGTTGCCCTCGGACGAGGAGATTTGCACCATCCGCGAGTTGCAGCACCGCACCACCGTGCTGCCCCTTCAGGAAGACTGCCGCGCTGTATACAGCATAGAAGAGGCTGAGGCTCTGCTGCGCGAGCGCGAGCACTGGGTGCTGAAGGCACCGTGGAGCGGGGCGGGGAGGGGGCTGCGCTGGGTGCACGGCAGCCTTACCGAGATAGACCGCAACTGGTTGCGGAAGACAGTTGCGACACAGCGCTGCGTCATCGCTGAGCCGAACAGAATGGATGCCGGCGACCGAAGTGGAGCCAGCCCCTCTTCCGTGGCCGATGTGGCGTTGGAATACATGGGCGGCATGTTCTTCGGATATTCTTATTTCAAGACGGGCAGCGGTGTGTATAAAGAGAATGTTATGTGGACGGACGGGCGTATTGAGTCTGCTTTCCCCGCCGTGTTGCAGGCCCGTGAGCGCATCGAGCCGTGGCTGGCTGCCAATATATGGCCGCGCTACCTTGGCCCGCTGGGCGTCGACCTCATGGTCTGCGCCGACGGCAGTGTGCATGTCGCCGAGATGAATTTCCGCCACACCATGGGCATGGTGGCCCATGAAGAGTTAAGAGTTAAGAGTTATGGGTTTTGTTGAAGCATTGTTATTGGCCCTTGCCTTGTGTGTCGACACTCTGGTGGTCTCCACCACCACGGCCTTCCGCGAGAAGATGCGGTGGCATCGTGGCCTATTGTTGGCCTTTGTTCTGGCATTCTTTCAGTATACGTTTCCTCTGGTTGGAGCCCTGATTGGCGATGTGGCACGCTCGTTCATCGAGGCTGTCGACCACTGGGTCGCCTTCGGCCTGCTTGCCTTCATCGGTGGCAAAATGATTATCGACGGCATAAAAAAAGAAGAGGAGAAGAAAGAATTCTCATCCTCTCGTTACCTGCTGCTTAATTACAGTATGCTGGGCATAGCCACCAGTATCGACGGACTGGCCGTGGGCATCGGCTTAGGGCTGGATATGCCTATGAACACGGTCTTGTGGGTCGTCGGTGTCATTGGCGTTGTTACGTTTTTGGTTGCCTTGCTTGGTATCTTCCTCGGCAAGCGCAATATACCCGTCCCCGAGCGCACTGCCAACATCATCGCAGGCATCGTCCTTATTGGTTTGGGCGTGAAGATACTAATCGAACATCTATTCTTTCAGTAGCACCTCCCGTCGGGCGTGCAGATACCGCGGCCGCAGTCCAATGCTGTGACCGGCAACGTGATGTCGCGTATATCGGAGGGTTCGATTGTCGCATTGTTGACTCAACTACCAAGTGCGACAAAGTAGCTCCTGCCTCCCACCTGAGTCCGACCCAGGTCCGACTGTTGTCCGCTTGTTGTCCGCTTGTTGTCCGGTTGTTGTCCGCTTTAGAACCGGACAACAAGCGGACAACAAGCGGACAACAAGCGGACGTCTGTCGGCGCAAACACCTCGTTGCGACGCTTGGATATGGAATTTGTGCAGCCTCTGAAATTTTTTTGCTTTTTCTTCGTTTTTATTGTAACATTTCACCCCCTATGCGCAATTATTAGATGTAAACGGTAAAGATTGACTGCCAAGGAATATAACACTGGAGCGAGGCTGTGGGCCGACGATGCGATGCGCTTCGCAGTGCGGTGCGGAGGCTCCAAGGCCGATGCCGAGGATGCTGTGCAGGAGGCGTTGGCAGCCTTGTGGAAGCAACACGAAGCAGTGCCGAGAGAGAAGGGTAAGAGCTACCTGCTCAGTGCTGCCTACCGCAACCTGATGATGGCCATACGCCATGACAAAGTGGTGCAACGGCATGCCGAGTCGCAGACGGGGATGGCCGTCCATCAGGAACCAGACGAGCGCTTCGACCTCCGCGAGGCAATAGAGCTCGGTCTGCAGGTTCTGCCAGAGGTGCAGAGGGCCATCCTCCAGTTGCGCGATGTGGAAGGCTACAGCTATGCCGAGATAGGGGAGACCCTCGGTCTCAGCGACTCCCAGGTGCAGGTATACCTCTTTCGCGCCCGTGTGGCGATGCGTAAACAACTGAATGCAATGGGCTATGGAAACAATAAATGACAGTAATTACGAACTTTGGCTGCTGCGCTATGCTGAGCAGGAACTGACGCCGGAAGAGCGCAAGGTTGTGGAGGCATGGCTTGCAGAGCACCCCGAGGCCGCCGAGGAGCTGGCGCTTTACAACGAGGCTCCGCGGCTGTCGGGAGACGAGAGCGTGCGCTACGGTGCTGCAGTGCCGAACGGTGCGTTGCCTCTGTGGCCTGCCGTGTGGCGATGGTGTGCGGCGGCGGCTGTGGTGGCGGCCCTTATGGTTCCCGTCCTGAGGATTGATGACGGAAATGTGATGGAACAGGTACAGGAGGGACTGGTGGCGGCAGCACAGTCGTCCGTGACGGAGACCACGGTGCCCGACACGACTGTGGCCATGCCGACCAAAGCAAGGCGCATCAAGCCGGTGGTTGAGGTGCGATATCCGGAGGAGCAGGTGCTGGCCGAAGCGGTAGAGCCGGAGGAACCTATTGCGGTCGCCGATCCAATTGTGGTACCTGTCCAGGATGAGGTGGCTGATGCCCCCGAGGTGCTGATTTGCGACAACCTGATTGTCTACGACTCTGTGCCAGATACAGTGTATACCACTACGTTGCTTGTTTATGAGGACCGCCGCTCGTGGACCGATGATGTCAAGGATTGGGCGGCGACAATCGGTATTGTGCAGTGGGCTCAACGTCGCTTATTGAAACGTGACACAGAGATATATGCCATTGAGTAATTAAACATTTAAAAAATATACAGCTATGACTAAAAAAGGTTTTATGTCGCTGATTGCGGCTCTCGTGTTGGGCACAGCCCTGACGGCACAGGTGCGGGTGCAACCCGTGAAGGATGTCCACACCGTGGTGATAGAGGACGCAGTCAGTTTGAAAGTCTATTTCGACAGGGACAATGGTACCGAGCTCGAAGTGAGTTCTGCCGACAGTGTGGCCCGTGTGTCGAAGGGAATCATGACTATGGATGGCGCAACCAATGCTGTGTTGCACATGGCTGCCGACTCGCCGATTACTCATTTTCGGGTGCAGAATGCCGCATCGTTGGAACTTATCGGCCCGATAGACTGCGGCGACAGGCAATTCACCGTCGATGCTGAAGACGCCGGCAAAGTGAAGATGACCAAGACCTCGCCGACAGACACTGTACGGACAGGCTATGTGATATTGCACTCCCAGGACGGCTCACGAATTGTGGGAGATGTGCCGGTGCTGCTTACCGCCTACACCCTCTATGCCGAAGACAACTCTTATATAGAACTGCCCAGCATCGATCTAAAGCCTGGTACCGATACAGATGATAAAACGTACGAGATGATCACAAAAGACAGAGGGAAAGTAAAAGTGCTCGGTCATGTGGCATACTTCCAAAGCGATCAATTTGTATTGACCAATGACGGAGTGTTACGTATTGACCAATATCGTGTAAGCCACAATTCGAAGGCAAATCGCGATTGGGAATTCAACTTCCTTTTTGGCTTCAACAACTGGGGCAGCAACCCGTTCTCCGCTTTTGGCGGCGTGATCGGCGATGCAGCAGCTACCTATCATTATCATGCAGTCGTGTCGCTCGACCATCCTGTGCTCAACAGACGCCATTTCGGCCTCTATGTCGGACTGGGCATTCAAGACCATGGAATGCATTTTGAAAACCCGCTGGTCAACATGACTTCCACCGGCTTCCAGGCCGGCACCGCCTCGTCGATAGTACAGCCCACTGCAGGTACTTTCGACAACAACAACTGGGACTCCTACTTCAACCACTTAGCAGTCACAGTGCCCGTCACCTTCAGTTTCGAGCCGTGGAAATACAGTGGCTTCTGTATACGCCTGTCGGCCATACCAGGCATCACGATCGGTAGTTATCTTGAACAGAGGTACAATGCCAATAAACTTGAAGTGAATGTCCGCGACCGTCAGAGCCGCAAACGTACCTCTCCTTTCATGCTCGACGCGCGCGTCACCCTTATGTATGGCGATATCGGCCTCTATGTGCAGACCGCTACGGTGCCGCTTTTCAAGCAGGGGTTCGAAACACTATATCCCGTCGGTTTCGGTTTCTTGTGGACCATGACTGGACGGTAGTCGGTAGAAAGTATAGCGTTTTTTTTGGAGACGAGGGGCTATACCACAGCGGTATTGCCCCTCAGCTCTTCGTCGAGGGCGATGCTTGTCTCGCCCTTCTTTATGTCGAAGGTAATCTTGTCGTCCTTGGCGGTGACGTTTATGGTGTCGCCCGGGAGGATGTCGGCGCGGATAATCTCGTCGGCGAGGTCATCCTCGATATAGCGCTGTATGGCACGGCGCAGCGGGCGGGCGCCGTACTGCTCGTCCCATCCTTTGGCCACCAGAAAGTCTTTTGCCTTCTCGTCCATCTCGACCCCGAAGCCCATCTTGCGGATGCGTTCGAAGAGGCTGCGCAATTCTATGTCGATGATTTTGTGTATCTCTTCGCGGCCGAGGCTGTTGAAGTAGATGATGTCGTCGATGCGGTTTAGGAACTCGGGCGCGAAGGTCTTCTTCAGGCTCTTCTCTATCACGTCGCGTTGCAGGTCGCTCTTCTCGGCTTCGCGGGCCGAGGTGTTGAAGCCTACGCCGGTGCCGAAGTCTTTCAGCTGGCGGCTGCCTATGTTCGAGGTCATGATGATGATTGTGTTCTTGAAGTCCACCTTGCGGCCTATGCCGTCGGTAAGCTGGCCGTCGTCGAGCACCTGCAGCAGCACGTTGAACACGTCGGGGTGGGCTTTCTCCACCTCGTCGAGCAGCACAATGCTGTAGGGCTTGCGGCGCACCCGCTCTGTAAGCTGGCCGCCCTCTTCGTAGCCCACGTAGCCCGGAGGCGCGCCGATGAGACGGCTGACGGCGAATTTCTCCATATATTCGCTCATGTCTATGCGTATCATGGCCGCTTCGCTGTCGAAGAGGTATTTTGCCAGCACCTTGGTGAGGTAGGTCTTGCCCACGCCGGTGGGGCCGAGGAAGAGGAAGCTGCCTATGGGGCGGTTGGGGTCTTTCAGCCCTGCACGGTTGCGGCGTATGGCACGCGCTATCTTGCCGATGGCCTCGTCCTGTCCCACCACGCTGCCGCGCAGTTCGCTCTCCATCTGCAGCAGGCGCCCCTGCTCGCTCTCGGCGATGCGTTCCACCGGCACTCCGGTCATCATGGCCACCACGGCGGCCACGTCGGCGGTGGTCACCCTCACCTGTTTCTGCCGTTCGCTGTCCTCCCAATGCTGTTTCGAGTCGGCCAGCTTGGCCTCGAGTTCGCGCCCTTGGTCGCGCAGCTCGGCGGCTTCGCTGTAGCGTTTCTCGGCCAGCACGGTCTTTTTGCGGGCTTCCACGTCGGCCAGCTCTTTCTCCAGCCTCACGATGTCCTCGGGCACTTCCATATTCTCTATACGCACGCGTGCACCCGCCTCGTCCATGGCGTCGATGGCCTTGTCGGGCTGCAGGCGGTCGCTGACATAGCGCTCGGTGAGCTCCACGCAGGCCGCGAGGGCGTCGTCGTCATAGTTCACCATGTGGTGCTCCTCGTATTTCTCCTTGATGTTTTGCAGTATCTCGAGAGTCTCCTCGGTGGAGGCGGGTTCGACGATGATTTTCTGGAAACGGCGCTCGAGGGCCTTGTCTTTCTCAATATATTGGCGATACTCGTCGAGGGTGGTGGTTCCGATGCACTGTATCACCCCGCGGGCCAGGGCCGGTTTGAACATGTTGCTGGCGTCGAGCGAGCCGCTGGCCGAGCCGGCACCCACAATGGTGTGTATCTCGTCGATGAAGATGATGATTTCGGGGTGCTGCTCCAGCTCGTTGAGGATAGCCTTCATGCGCTCCTCGAACTGGCCGCGGTATTTGGTGCCGGCCACGAGCGATGCAAGGTCGAGGCTCAGCAGGCGTTTGCCGATGAGGGTGCGTGGCACCTGCCCGTTGGCAATGCGCAGCGCAAGTCCTTCCACCACGGCGCTTTTGCCCACACCGCTCTCGCCTATGAGTATGGGGTTGTTCTTCTTGCGGCGGCTCAGTATCTGGGAGATGCGCTCCATCTCCTTGCCACGGCCCACTATAGGGTCCAGTTTGCCGTCGGCGGCCAGCTTGGTGAGGTCGCGTCCGAAGTTGTCGAGGGCCGGGGTGCCCGAGGTCTTCGTCTTGTCGCCCTTCGCCTTGCCGCTCCCCACGGCGGGGTCGGCGGCCACGGGGTCGGCAAAGGGGTCGTCGTTGTCGTCGTCGCTGGTCTGCGATGTGAAGTCGGGCAGCGAACCGCTTTCCTCGCCGGCGTTGCCTTTCACTATACGCGAGAACCGCTCATAGTCGACGCCAGCCTTCTGCAGCAGGTTCGACACCAGGTTGTCGTTCTCCTGAAGTATGGCCAGTATAAGGTGTTCGGTACGTATCTCCTTGGCTTTCACTTTTATGCTCTCGAGATAGGAGAGGCGCAGCACCTTCTCGGTCTGGCGCAGCATGGGTATCTGGCTGTCGGCTTCGTAGCGTATGTCGCTGTCGGCCTGGCTCACCTGCTTCTCGAGGCGCTCTTTCATCTCCATGGTGTTTACTCCCAACGCCGAGAGCATGTTGAGTCCCGAACATTCTGGCAGTCGCATCATGCCGAGGTAGAGGTGCTCGACGCCGATGCCGCCGTTTTTCAGCCGCAACGCCTCGTCGCGGCTCATCGCCACCGCGCGGCGCATATTCTCACTGAGGTTTGCTTCCATCGTAATTGTTTGATTATAAGTGGGGTGTACCATGTGCTGACATAGTCGCTCCAACCACAAAAGTACACATAATTAGCCTATTGCAAAAAACATGCCACCATTTATTTTCAACAGCCCGTTGTTGAAGCCTCTTGCCACCGTCCGGCCACGTCCCGGTAATCTCCACCTTTGTTGCATGGTTTCGCCATGTTTTGCGCCATGTTTTGTTAATTAAAGTTAAATTGACATTTGGGGCCTTCCTGAAGCATGAAGCGCTATAAAAGCCTGCAAGCCAGACTATAATGCCGACCAAACTCCGACATTTCTATACTATTTCCATAGTATTTCCTTAGTCGTTCTATAGTTGTTGACTATAGAAATACTATAGAACTACTATAGAACGGTCGGAGAAATGTCGGACCTGGGTCGGACTTGGTACGGACTCATCCCGTACCCTGGATCGCCGGCATCCTGCCGGCACCACAAGGTGTTTCACACAAATTATTTGCATTTTTCATGACAAAGATGTATATTTGCAATGATGTAATAATGTTCATGTCGATAAAAAATACACTGATAACCAAAAGGTTGATATAAAATCATAAGAGGAATGTTACCCGAATTTGCATGATGGTTTGCCTGATGCTTAATCTATATATGGCAAACGCCCAGGAGTACACCCGCGATATTTCATTTATATCGTCAGGTGGAACGGCTTTTGCATGCCGCCAAAACAACCAAAAATGGATTTTCTGCAATACCGACACGGCAAGGGACATTCCAGACATCGACTTGTAATGTTTCTGTTTCAACGATATGTACAGATAACATCACTATTATGAAACACACGATACTCCTCACTTTTTTATTTCTTGTATCATTCAGCCTCAATGCGCAAGACACGATGACTTTGGCGGAGCCTTCCGAGGTGTATTTTCATAACAGTTGGATAGACACCTCATTGGGACTCACTGCTCATATGGAAAGTTGTAAATGTGCTGAATTTGGGAAAGGATTAGTGATTGACAAAGGTACGTTAACTATATATGGGGTGGCTGCCGTTGCAGCAACGACCAATGATGAAGCTCTCGATATGAGCGACCCTTATTGGATAATACCTTCCGCCTATGACACGTCTATGGAAAATATGCACGAGTATTACAGGCTATACAAAAAGATTGACACTGACACCCTCGACACAGTTATTATGGATATGATAGCTGAGGCAAAGATGGACATATTCGATTCCAACGTGGTTGGGTACTTTGACAGGAATGGGTTTTACGACCCCAATTATGAGAGACGGTATTTGCCCATCAGGGCTGCATATTTTGACGAGCCAGTTGAGGTGAGTGACTCATTCTTCGTGGTAATGACACAATACCATAGCATGCTTTATAGAGACGAATATGGACACATTTGGCAAAACAGGGCTATCCCAATACGTATTTATAGATTTAGTCCCTTGAATGCTCAAGACGATTTTAGCATAGAAGAAACTTCAATATACCATCGGGTAAACCCAGACACAACAGATGTGGAAAACCCTTGGCAAATATGGCATTACCCAAGGATGAACAGCAAGTATCAACTCATTTTCCCGCTGCTTGACAGACTGCCAACATATGCCAGCCCGCTGGTGACGGGCGGAGGTATGGCGGGGGCGCCGGTAGTGACTATGGAGAGTTTCGTCTCCGTCTCGCCCAACCCCACGACGGGCATGGCCACGGTGACCTCCTGCTTCGGCCTCTCGGGGGTGGAACTCTACGACCTCGGTGGAGCCCTGCTGCTCAGCCAGGCGGCCTCGGGCCTCAGCTACACCCTCGACCTGCGGCCCTACGCCGCAGGCGTCTACATCCTCAAGGTCCGCACCCCCAGCGGAACCGTCACCAAGAAGATCGTAAGGCAGTAGGCTCGCTTGTGTTTGAGCAGGAGCCGTGCGTCGACCGCGGATTGGCCATGCCGATGGGACCACACCGCGGTCGTTTTTGTGGCTTGTGGCGGTGGTGGATAAAAAGGGGATAAATTGGTGAAAACTTTTTATGTGGCATTGAAAATATTTTTGTATCTTTGTACTTTAATGCACAGAGGTGCTATAAGGCATATTATTTTAGTATACAATAAAATAGAGATATAGTAATGATTTCCGAGAACGAAAAAATCACTCGCGTCGACATCGAGCAGACGATGAAGACAGCCTACATCGACTATGCGATGTCGGTCATAGTGGCGCGAGCGCTGCCCGATGTGCGTGACGGATTGAAGCCCGTGCACCGCCGCATCCTTTACTCAATGAATGAGAACGGTATCCTCTACAATACCCCAACCAAGAAGAGCGCCCGCATTGTGGGCGACGTGATGGGTAAGTACCACCCCCACGGCGACTCGAGCATCTATGGCGCCTTGGTGCGTATGGCCCAGGAGTGGTCGATGCGCTATATGCTGGTCGACGGTCAGGGTAACTTCGGTTCCATCGACGGCGACCCCCCCGCAGCCATGCGTTATACCGAGGCCCGTCTCAAGCAGATAAGCAACGAGATGGTGGCCGATATCGACAAGGACACCGTCGATATGGACCCCACCTACGACAACGAGGGACAGGAGCCCAGCGTGTTGCCGGCCAAGATACCCAACCTGCTGGTCAACGGCTCGAACGGCATCGCCGTCGGTATGGCCACCAATATGCCCACCCACAACCTGCGCGAGGTGCTGGACGGCTGCATGGCCTTTATCGACAATAACGACATCACCATCGAGGAGCTGATGCAGTATGTCAAGGCTCCGGACTTCCCGCTGGGCGGCACCATCTATGGCTACAACGGCGTGAAGGAGGCCTACACCACCGGCCGCGGCAGCATCATACTGCGTGCCGACACCGTCATCGAGGAGGACGCCAAGGGTCACAACGTCATCGTGGCCACCACCGTGCCTTACGGTGTGAACAAGAGCGAGATGATAAAGAAGACCGCCAACCTGGTGAAGGAGGGCAAGATAGAAGGCATCCTCGACATCCGCGACGAGAGCGACAAGGACGGCATACGTGTGGTCTATGTGCTGCGCAACGATGTGGTGCCTAACGTCATCCTCAACAAGCTCTTCCAGTTTACCGAGCTTCAGTCGAGTTTTGCGGTGAACAACATCGCCCTGGTGCATGGCCGTCCGCAGCTGCTGAACCTCAAGCAGCTCATCCAGTACTTCGTAGAGCACCGCGAAGAGGTGGTCACCCGCCGCACCCGTTTCGAGATGGCGGAGGCCGAGAAGAGCGCCCATATCCTGGCCGGTCTGCTCCGTGCCATCGACATCATCGACGAGATAGTGGCCCTCATACGCGCCAGCAAGACCCCCGACGAGGCCCGTCAGGGTCTCATAGACCGCTACCAGTTCAGCGACCTGCAGGCTCGTGCCATCGTCGACATGCGTCTCGCCCAGCTCACCGGTCTGCAGCATCAGAAGCTGCAGGACGAGTATGACGAGAAGATGCGTTTCATAGAGCGCTGCAAGGAGATACTCGGCGACCATGCCGTGTTGATGAAGGTCATCAAAGACGAGTTCATGGAGTTGCGTGAGAAATACGGCGACGACCGCCGCACGCATATCAAATATGACGCCGCCGGCTTCCGTATTGAGGACACCATCCCCGACGAGCAGGTGGTCATCACCATCTCGCACAAGGGCTACATCAAACGCACCCCGCTGGTGGAATACCGCACTCAGAGCCGCGGCGGCGTGGGCAGCAAGGGCAGCGCTGTGCGCAGCGAAGACTTTGTGGAGCATATCTTCACCTGCACCAACCACAACTACCTGCTCTTCTTCACCGAGAAGGGCCGCTGCTACTGGATGCGTGCTTTCGAGGTGCCCGAGGGAGAGAAGAACTCCAAGGGCCGTCCGATACTGAACTGCATCAATATCGAGCCCGACGACAAGGTGAAGGCATATGTCAATGTGGCCACCCTCGGCGACTCCGAATATGTCGGCAACCACTATATCATGATGTGCACCAAGAAGGGTGTGGTGAAGAAGACCACCCTCGAGGCCTATTCGCGTCCGCGCACCAACGGCATCATAGCCGTGGGTATCCGCGAGGGCGACGAGCTGGTCACCGCCCGCCTCACCGACGGCGAGAGCTATATACTGCTCGCCTCGCAGAAGGGCAAGGTGATGATCTGTCCCGAGAACGAGTTCCGCACCATGGGCCGTGGCGCCAGCGGCGTCAAGGGCATGGACCTCGACGGCGAGGACGACGGCGTGATAGATATGCTCTGCCTGCCGTCGGAGGACGAGAACCTGCTGGTGGTGAGCGAGCATGGCTTCGGCAAACGCAGTTCGCTCCACGACTATCGCGCCACGCTGCACCGCGGCGGCAAGGGTGTGAAGGCTATGCAGCTGACCGACAAGACCGGCCCGCTGGTGGCTGTCACCAACGTCACCGACGACCACGACCTGATGATTATCAAGCGCTCCGGTGTCACTATCCGCATCAAGGTGGCCGACCTGCGCGTATTGGGTCGCAACACACAGGGTGTGAAGCTTATCGACCTCAAGGGTAAAGACTCCATCGCCTCTATCACCAAGGTGCCTACCACCGACGAAGATGAGTCGACCGAGGCCGAAGGAGAAAATATCAACCCCGAAAGCAATAATTCCGAAACAAGCGATACTAATACAGTAGAGCAAGAACAAAACAACGATTAACCCATAAAAAACAAACAATATGAAAATGAAAAAGCTCACAACCGTTCTGGCACTTGCCGCCATCACCTTCAGCGCCTCCGCCCAGTCGCTGAACGTCTCGAGCGCTTTCCAGGACATGAAGAGAGGATATCTCAACAAGGCAAAGGACGAGATTGACAAGGCTTGCCAGCATCCCGACACCAAGGAGGATGCAAAGACCTGGTGCTACAAGGGCTTGATATATACCCGCATCGGTGGCGAAGCCGAGAACAAGAAGTCGAAATTCAAGAACCTCGCTCCCGACTGGGCCGAGCAGGCCTACGATGCCGCCCTCGAGTGCAAGCGCCTCGACACCAAAAACGAGTATGCCGAGACCAACAACAGTGTCTTCGGTTTTGTCGGCAACGAGTATTACAACCGTGCCCGTAGCGCCTACGAGCAGAAGAACTACACCGATGCCATGGCCATGGCCGAGAAGAGCATCGAGATGTTCAACAATGCCGGCCAGGGCCAGTATGCCGCCGATGCCACCTTTATCGCCGGTCTCAGCGCTTCGGCCAACCGCGACACCGCCAACATCAAGAAGTACTTCAACAACCTGATGCGCAAACGCACCGACAAAGACTATGTCTACAACAGCCTCTTCAATATCTACAAGGCCGAAGGCAATATCGACCAGGCTATGAAGGTTGCCTCCAACTACCGCAAAAGTGCCAAAAACAACTACAAGGCATATCTCCTTGAGGCCGAAGGCTACCTGCTGAACAAGAATATGGAAAAGGGTAAAGAGGTTATCAACCAGGCTCTCGAGCTCACCAAAGACTCGGTTGAGATTTACCCCGACCTGCTTGCTGCATCTGCCGTGCTGCTTGAGTCGACTGGCGACTTCGACGGTGCCGAGGCAAAATACAATGAGTCTCTCACCCTCAAGCCCACCCAGTTCACCGCCAACTACAACATGGGCAAGATGTTCTACAACCGTGCTGTCGACAAGCTGACCGCCGCCAACGATGTTCCGCCAGAGGATGAGACCGGCCTTTACGACAAACTCATCGAAGAGTCGAAGAGTCTCTTCCGCCAGTCGATAGTATTTCTCGAGAAGTCGGTCCAATATATCGACAATATCACCAACGCCGACGAGCAGGCTGCCCAGAAGCCCAACCTGGCCAATGCGCTCAACGCTCTTGGCACTGCCTACGCCCGCGTCGAGATGTACGACGAGTCGAAAGCCGCAAAGGCCCGTGTGCAGAGCTTGATGAACTAAACAAGGATATTGGTATAAAAGGAAAAGAATAAGCTGGGCAGGGAAGCAAATGCTTCCCTGCCCAGCTTATTTATATATATTTAATTTATGAGTAAACACAATAAAATTGGAGGGCGGTAGTTATAGAGTATTATTAAATAGTAGTGAAACGACAGCTGATTATACTGCTCTGCTTTGCCGCACTGCATCTGGCCTCATGGGGCCAGACGGTGGTGGGTGAGGTGCACGATGCCCGCAGTGGTGAGCCGTTGGAGTTTGTGAATGTCGGTGTGGTAGGGACTGCTGTCGGCACCACATCGGATGCCAAAGGACAATTTTATTTAGATTTGCCGACCGCCGATACGGTTGTGTTGCGTTTTTCATTCACTGGATACCAGTCGCAGGAGCGTCGTGCCGCGGCGGGCATGGTCCTTGCTGTCTCATTGTCGCCCACTCCTCATCAGCTCGAGCAGGTGGAGATACGGGATGAACGCGACCGCTACACTACGTTCACACCAATATCGGCAGACAAGCTCGAAAATGCCGTAGGCCCTTCGGCGGGTGTCGAGTCTCTGATTAAAATGCTGCCCGACGTCAGCTCAAACAATGAATTGTCATCCCAGTATTCGGTTAGGGGTGGGTCGTTCGACGAGAATCTTGTATATATCAATGGCGTTGAGATATTCAGACCGTTGCTTGTGAGGAATGCCCAGCAAGAGGGTATGAGTATCATCAATCCCGACTTGGTGGACTATATTTTGTTTTCACCCGGTGGTTTTGATGCAAAATATGACGACAAGATGTCGTCTGTGCTGGATATAACCTATGGCACTCCACGCGAGTTTGAAGGCAAGGCCAGCGTGAGCCTGTTGGGGGCTGCGGCAGCGGTGCGTGGCACGGCAGGGGAGAGGTTGGCATACGCTGTCGGCGTACGCCATCACAACAACAGCTATATCCTTGGCAGTATGGACACCAAGGGCAGCTATACCACAAGCTATACCGACTTGCAGGCGTTGCTGCAATATGCAGTGAACGAGAAGCTGAGCCTCGGTACGCTTGTGCTTTTGACCAACAATATCTATGGTCTGGTTCCGGAGAGCCAGACCACCACCTTCGGTGGTTTTTTCAAGCCGCTTGTTTTCCGCACCTATTTCGACGGGCAGGAGAAAGACCGCTATAGCACCGTTCATGCAGCCATCACTTCGGACTGGCGCCCCAATGAAGACTGGCGTGTGAAGTCGTATCTGTCATTGCAGCATATTGATGAGGGGGAACAATATGATGTACAAAGCCAGTATTTCCTCTATGAACTGGCCATGGGAGAGACTGCTGGCGACACAGTTATGTTCGACAGGGGCGTCGGCACATTCCTTGAGCATGCCCGCAATCGTTTGGAGACAAATATCTTTTCATACGATATACGTGCCAACCGTTATGCCAAATTGGGTGACTGGGACTTTGGTTTGAAGTTGCAGGCAGAACATGTTGACGACCATCTGCGGGAGTGGCGCTGGGTTGACTCAGCCGGATTTGCATTGCCCCATTCTGACCTGCCGTTGGGAGATACGGCCAATATGCCGACGGCACCCATCCTGCAACAGTATGCCAATAATACATGCAGTATGGCGACCCTTCGTGCCAGTGCATTTGCACAGCGCTCGTTGAATTTCACTACTCGCAAGCAGTCGGATATACAGATTCTTATGGGACTGCGTTCGTCTATATACACAACGAATTTTGACGACAATGGCTTGTCCCGCAGTACTCCGGTAAGATATTTCTTCGCCCCACGCCTCAGCGCATCGTATAAACCCAATATTCCCCAGGATATGCTCTTCCGGCTTGCGGTTGGCGTGTATAACCAGCCTCTATTCTATCGGGAATACAGACATCCGGACGGGCATATTGTGCCTAATCTACCACAGCAGAATAGTTATCAAGCCACGGCTTCGTTTGATTGGCGGCTACCGATCAGGGAGCATCCTTTTACTCTTACGGTAGATCAGTATTATAAGTATATCACCAATCTGATACCATATACCGTAGATAACCTTCGTATAATGTATCATCCGGACAAGCAGGCTGTCGCTTATGCTACAGGTGTAAGTATACGCTTCGGTGGTCAGCTTGTCAAAGACCTTGAGAGTTGGGCGAGTTTGTCAATTATGCGCACACAGGAAGATATTGTAGGAGATGATTTGGGATGGCTCGACAGGCCAACTGACCAGCGATTCTCGTTCAAGCTTTTCCTTCAGGACAATATACCGCAGATACCATGGTGGCGGATGAGTCTGCAACTCATATATGGTACTGGTGTCCCTGTGACTATACCGATGATGGAACGCATGGAACAGTCTTATCGTCTGCCGTCCTATTATCGTGTAGACTGGGGTAATACGGTACAACTCTGCCGTTTCAATGCCATAAAGCGTCTGCCTATGATGCGGCATATTGAAGATATACAGGTCGGAGTAGAGGTGTTCAACCTTTTCAACTTCCGCAATGTGGCTTCGTTTCTCTGGATTGCTGATTATGAAAACCACTACTATCCGGTGCCAAACTATCTTACAGCTCGACAGCTCAACTTCAAGTTGACTGTACTCTTCTAACTGCAAATATCCAACTTGACGCTATGATATCCTTACCAGACATAGAAACACTCATTCCGCAATCATTTGGAGATGGATTATATTATTTCCAGAACGATGCTACTCAGCTTGTCAAGTTAGACTTGATATATGCAGCCGGTTCTGTTTTCCAGTCGAAACCGTTATGCTCTGCCGCCACCAATCGGCTTGCATTTGTTGCCGGTGGGGTATATGACGCGGAGCGCTTTGCCGAGTTCCTCGATTATCGCGGTATAATCGTAGAACGAAATCCTCAGTTGTACCAGTCTGGCTATTCCGTCTATTTTCTTAGAAAATATGCAGATGAGTTACTCCCTGCAATAGCGGATGTATTATCTACTCCACAGTTTGGCGAAAAAGAATTTCAGTCATGGTGTGCAAAGAGGTATCAGCAATTGTTGACCGCACAGCGTAAGACACGTGAAGTGGCGCGAAAATCATTCTATCAAGCCTTGTTTCCGCAAGGGCATCCATTGGCTGCTTACGCTGAACCGGAAGATGTACAGCGACTGCAAATTAATGATATTGAGGAATTCTATAGAGAACAGTATCTTTTGGGACCATGCAATGTGGTACTTGCTGGCAATGTCGACGATACGCTACTTGGACTATTTAGTGATATTTTCAAAACAAAAAGGTGTGATAACGAGATAAAGGCCATAGTAGATGACACCTGCCAACCTTCGTGTCATCATGTCAATGTATCCGGAGCTGTGCAGACATCGTTGTATGTCGGTCGTGTTCTGCCGCTCCGTTGGGACGACGTGGACTATGCCCGTTTTTTAATACTTACAACAGCACTTGGTGGATATTTCGGCTCTCGGCTGATGAGTAATGTACGGGAAGACAAAGGGTATACGTATGGTATTTATGCTCGCACTCAAGTCTATCGCGGCAATATTGTATTCCAGATTACAGCTGATGTCCCAAACGGTGTTGTTGATGCCGCACGGGATGAGATATTTAATGAAATCAAGCGACTCGCAGTTGAGCCAATGCCGGATGACGAACTTGAAATGGTGAAAACGGTAATGGTGGGTGACTTTCTGCGTTCTGTTGACGGTGTGTTTGAACGATCTGCTCGTTTTTGCGACATGATCGGCGCAAATATTGATGAACGCTTTACCCAAAACTTGCAGCTTGCATTAAAGCAAACTGATGCCGTCGAACTTGTTGATATAGCCCGCCGACTGATGAGGGTGGAAGATATGGCTGTTTGTTCCGCTGGCGGAAAGTGAAAAAGCAAAGGCTGTAGCGTCAACGACGTTACAGCCTTTAAACAATTCTTACGTTACTATTTATTCCTTCGTTTTCTTTCGTCGTTTACAAATTTCACCAGTGCAATTGTCTCAAAGGCCAGTGAGACAACATATCCGATGCTGAATGCTATTAGGAAAAGGTGGGCATTGCTGATGTAATTGAAAACGTATAGCGAAATAATGACGATATGGAGAAAGAGCACGGCAATTACAGAAGCCAAAAATACCTGCACAAAAGTCTTTGGTGCCCGAGACATGCTCTTTACTACAATATAGTGCTGGATGCCTGTTACCACACCGAAATACAGCGCAAGATATGGCATAACACCAAGGTAATACTCCTGACGGAACCACATGGCGCAAAATGCGGCCAATAGGAGTACAATGACTATCGCTATTAAGGATACGTAGTAGCGTTTCATTCGGAGAATTTCATTGTTTCTTTAGTGGTGAACTTCTCGCAATAGTGGCAACGCAGCTTGAGGTTTTCTTTGTCGACAACGTCGAACTTGGTGGGAACGACTTCCGCATTGGTTATACACTTCGGATTGGCACATTTGATGAAGTTCTCGATATGGTCAGGTATTTCTGCGCGGAATTTGTCAACCACTTTGTAGTCGGCAATGTCGATAATGGAAGCAAACGGTGCAACAAGGGCTATCTTGCTGACTTCCTCCTTGTTGAAGTGTTTGTTCTTAATTTTTACAATGCCTTTCTTGCCCAGTTTGCCACTGTCGAGATAATTGCCGATAAGGACTTCATCTTTGTAGCGTTCAAGTCCAAGTATACGTATCACCTGATAGACAGATTCGGTGGGGATATGGTCTATGACTGTACCGTTCTCAATTGCCGAGACGACGAGTTCTTTCTTGGTTTCCATATTAATATTATTATGTGATTAATATATCGTATTATCTTACACCGAGGATGGCGGCCATGAGGGCCTGACGTACATAGACACCATTTTGGGCCTGCTGGAAGTAATAGGCATATGGTGTGGTGTCGACATCCGTGGTGATCTCGTTGACTCTAGGCAGTGGGTGCAGTATACGCATGGTGGGTTTGCAGCCTGCCAGCATGTCGGCGGTGAGAATGCAAGAGTCTTTTACGCGTTCATATTCCATGGGATCAGGGAAACGCTCACGTTGCACACGTGTCATATAAATGATGTCGGCGGTCGGTATGATGTCTTTTATCTCTGTGTATTGATAGTATTTTAGTCCGGCATCCTTTATGCTCATCTTTACCGATGAGGGTAGTTTTAACTCTTGAGGTGACACAAGGTGGAATGTGGCGTTGAAATTGCACATTGCTTGAACCAGAGAGTGGACGGTACGGCCATATTTCAGGTCGCCAACAAGTGCAATGTTGAGGTTTTCAAGGGTGCCTTGTGTTTTGCGGATACTGTATAGGTCGAGCATACACTGGGTGGGATGCTGGTTAGCACCGTCGCCAGCATTGATGACGGGTACTGATGCCACCTCTGAGGCATAGCGTGAGGAACCCTCTTTGGGGTTTCTCATAACGATGAGGTCGGAATATGACGAGACCATGACGATGGTGTCATGGAGCGACTCGCCCTTCTGGACGCTGGTGCCGCCAGGGTCGGAGAAACCGATGATGCGGGCACCAAGTTGGTTTGCAGCGCTCTCGAAAGAGAGGCGCGTACGGGTGGATGGCTCAAAGAAGAGGGTCGCCACCACTTTGTCGCTGAGGATTTTCTGCTTGGGGCTCTTCTCAAAACCCTCGGCGATGTCCAGCACCTCGATATACTCCTCTTTGGAGAAGTCGGTGATGGAGATAAGATTGCGTCCTTTTAAAGTACTCATGTTGATATATATTAATGTTATTGTTGTTCTAAAGCCAATTGCTTGTTTGAAAGAGCGGCCTGGTGATCAGGATCGGCGGCAAGTGCTTTGTCGAAGTATTCAATGGCCCTTTCGTAGTCCTGATAGTGCGTCAACTCTATATATCCAAGATTGTGCCATGCATCAGCACTGTTCTCGTTTATGTCAAGCATCTGATGGTATAACGCTTCGGCTTGGTCCATGTTGCCGATATTCTGATAGTACATGGCCAGTGCATACATGGCATTTGTGTTGGAAGGTTGCAGCTTGAGTGCGGTGGCAAGATAGTCTACGGCAAGAGGGTTGTTCTTCAAAGAATATAGCACACCGAGTTCTTCAAAGGCAGGGGCATAGTCTGGCTCTATATCGCACACTTTGCGCAGCAGCACCACCGCACTTGCTGTATCTCCTTTCTCTTTATAGATAAATGCCTTCATGAAAAGTGCCGGTCGGTTGTTCTCCTCCTTTGCGGTCACTTTTGTGAGGCATTCCAGTGCACGGTCATAGTCGCGGCTATAGTACATCACTTCGCCCATCTTCAGTTGCACCTCAATGTTGTCGGGCTCCAGACGCTCGGCTTCCGTGAGGGTCTTATAGCTGTTCTCAATATCTCCAGTGGCAAAGTTGATGTCGGCCTGTTTTAGACGATATTCCACCTTGTCTGGTTCAAGTTCTACGGCGCGTTTTATATCGTATGCAGCTTCTTTCGACCGCCCTGCCTCAAGTAATACTGTTGCACGTTCGGCAAGCAGTTTTGCATCTTTAGGATGCTTTTCAAGCTGCAGGTCGAGTATCTCAAGCTTGTCGCCTATGTCCAGATCGTCCGCATCAGGGGTCTGTTTGCAAGACACGGCCATCAGTGAGATTGAGATGATTATGGAAAATATGCTGTATAACTTTCTCATTGCTTATATTACGATAAAAGTGCTTTTTTATTGTGTGAGGTCGGAAATCAATTTATCAACATCGGTTGATATCGTTTGACGCAGCACTTCTCTGGCCGTCATTTCACTGATGTGTAATGATTTCCACAGCAGACACCAGTATTCTTTTTTCTTGCGCATGATACCTTCCTCTGTCGGCAGGCGGTGGTTTATCTCTTCCATAAGCCGACGAATAAACAGTTTGGCCTCTTTCTCGCGCCATTCGTCATTTATCTCAGTATTGGCATCTGCCGGTATCTCCAGTGGAAGGGTGGGGGAATACAGCACACCGCGTCCTATCATCACATCGGCAATGGTTGCAAACCGTTCTGTTATATTCCTGTAGTCGGCAACCGTGCGAATGTCTCCGTTGTATATGACAGGGTGTTTTATCATGGGCAATACCTCGCCGAATGTTTCGAGGTCTGGCACTCCGCCATATTGCTGCCTCCCGAGCCGTGGATGTATGGTGACCGATAGCAGGGGGTACCTGTTTATTATGGGCACAAGATTGAATATCTCTTTTTTGTCTTTCAGTCCCAGTCGTGTTTTTATGCTCAACTTGGGTCGCAGGAATGGTAACACTTTGTCGAGAATGCGGTCCACCTCGTCGGGATATGGCAGGATGCCGCTGCCGCGGTGTTTTGACGTCACTTTCCGCATCGGACACCCCATGTTCCAGTTCACCTCGTTGTAGCCCAAGTCATACAGGCGGTTGCCCAACGTGACAAACTCCTCGGGCTCTTTGCCCAGTATTTGTGGAATGACGGCAATTGAACCGGTGTTGTTCTGGGGAAGCACGTCGTCGAGTATTGCATTGCGTGTTGCTGGGCGGGCGTTCTGCAGGTTGTGCGTCAGCGACAGAAACGGCGACACCGCCAGTGCGATTGCACCGGGGAAACACTCTTCATACACTCTGCGGAAGAGCACTTCGGTCAAACCCTGCATAGGAGCCAGTATCATATTCTGTCGTTTTATCTATTTGAAAAACATATAAAACAAGCGTCCTATTCAAAGGAATAGGGCGCTCGAATAACACATTTTCTTCTTCTATCACTAAGGATAGAATTAAGCAAGCACAAACTATATAACGCAAGTTTCTTCATTTTGTTTCATCAAAATGCAACTTTTTTTCGAAATATCTTGTCAAATGCCACACAATCAGTCCTATTACCATTCCAAAAAAAGCACCGCACAGCAAGTCTCCAGGGTAGTGTTTCCCCAAATAAATGCGACTGTAGCATACTGCCACTCCCCAAAACAGCAGTAGTGTTGTCGTTAATGCTTTCCGTCGACAGAGTGTGATAAACGTGATAACGGCAAATGCGTTGGCGGCATGCGAACTGACAAAGCCGTACTGTCCTCCGCAACCGGTGCGGAACATGTATACGTCGTCCAGTGCATGGCATGGCCGCAACCGTGCCACCGTTTCTTTGAAAAGGTGCACACTGCCTTGGTCGGCTATCAGGAAACAGAGGATGATGGCCAAAATGGTTAGCCACCATCTGCGTGAAATACTTATTGAAAATGGCGACAGCCGGAATCGCTCTATCAAGAGGGGTACTGCTGCTGCCACAAGCACTATTGCGAAGCACCAATGCTGGCTGAGTGTCCACATGGTCCAGTCAAGCACCGTGCAGTGGTGCCCGTTAATCCAAAGGAACCACTCGGTGTCGATCTGTTTCAGTGCTTCAAGCATCCGCTGTCAGTTTGGCGAAGATAAGGTCTTTCAGTTTGTCGATATTCTGTCCGTTCACGGCGCTTATGAACACAGCTTCAACGCCTTTCGGCAACCTACGTTTCAACTGCTTCTGCATCTCTTCGTCCATCATGTCGCACTTTGTGACGGCCAGTATCCTCTGCTTGTCGAGCAGTTCCGGATTGTATTTCTTCAGCTCGTCGAGCAGCACGTGATATTCTTTGGCTATCTCCAACTGTTCGCAGCTGACCATGAATAGCAGTATCGAGTTGCGTTCTATGTGTCGCAGGAAGCGCAGACCGAGGCCTTTTCCTTCGGCGGCGCCCTCGATGATGCCGGGAATGTCGGCGATGCAGAACGACTTGTCGTCGCGGTATTTCACAATACCCAGGTTGGGTACCAGGGTGGTGAATGGGTAGTCGGCAATCTCGGGTTTGGCGGCACTCACGGCGCTCAGGAAGGTGCTCTTGCCTGCATTGGGAAAGCCTACCAGGCCTACGTCGGCCAGCACCTTCAGCTCGATGATTACCCAACGCTCCTCAGCTGGTTCACCAGGCTGTGCATAGCGTGGCGTCTGGTTGGTGGCGCTCTTGAAGTGGTCGTTGCCCAGGCCACCGCGGCCACCTTTGGCAATGATCAGCTCCTGGCCTTCTTCGGTCACCTCGCCAATGTATTCGCCAGTCTCCGCGTCGCGACATACGCATCCCAGCGGCACTTCCAGTATCTGGTCTTTACCCGTACGTCCGGTGCAGAGGTTCTCGCCACCATGCTCGCCGTCTTCGGCGAAGACATGCTTGGTGTACTTCAGGTGCAGCAGGGTCCAGCGCTGCGTGGTGCCGCGCAGTATGACGTGGCCGCCACGGCCGCCGTCGCCGCCGTCAGGGCCCGCTTTGGCGTTGTACTTCACCCGCAGCAAATGGGCGCTACCCGCGCCGCCCTTGCCGCTCCGCACCAATATTTTGACGTAGTCTACAAAGTTAGATGTCATTGTCTATTCTATTTCAAAATGCAAAGATACGACAATTTCCCGACATGACCAAATGAAAAATGCATATTTCACAGGGCTGATGTTTCAAACGGGGATATTGTACGGCAAAAGGTAAACAATAATAAAGCCCTCGGTAAAACAAAAGTCTCCGCTGGCGAAGCCCGCGGAGACTCTTGTATCTGTCGTCTTGCAGTGACGCATCAGCCGATGGCGGCTTTGATGCGGGCGGCGATGTCCTCGATGGAGCCGAGGCCGTCGACGACCTTCTGCTTGCCCTGCTTGGCGTAGTAGTCGGCCACGGGTTTGGTCTTGTTGTTATACTCCTGCAGGCGGTTGTTGATGGTGGCCTCGTTGTCGTCGGCGCGGCCCTGTATCTTGGCGCGCTCCAGCAGACGGCGCATCAGCTCGTCCTTGGGCACTTCGAGCTGCACCATGCAGGTGAGTTCGCGGCCGTGCTTGGCCAGCAGTTTGTCCAGCACCTCGGCCTGGGCCACCGTGCGGGGGAAGCCGTCGAAAAGCATGCCTTTGGTGTCGGCGGCGATGGCTTTATCCATCATCTCCACCACGATGTCGTCGCTCACCAACTGGCCGTTGTCCATGATGCTCTTGATTCGTTTGCCGAGCTCGGTCTGGTCGGCAATCTCCTTGCGCAGCAGGTCGCCGGTCGAGACGTGCGTCAGGCCGTAGTTCTCCACGATGAAGTCGCTCTGGGTGCCTTTGCCGGCGCCGGGGGCTCCGAAAATGACTATATTCTTCATGTGTTCTAAGGAAGTTATGAGTCTTCTTTTATCTACTTACTTTACACTGACAATCTCGAGGTCGAACACGAGGGGAGAGTAGGGGAGGATGTGCTCGCCGGCTCCGCGGGGACCATAGGCCATGCTGCTGGGAATGACGAGCTGCAGGATGGTGCCCTGGGGCTGACCCATGACGCCCTCTTCCCAGCCGGGAATCATGGGCTGCTGGCCAACGATATACTCCATGGGGCCATACTGGCGGCGGGGGTCGTAGACGTGGCCCAGCTTGGCGTCGCTCTCCACGCTCGAGTCAAACATGGTGCCGTCGAGGAGGGTGCCTGTGTAGTTGATGGCCACGGTCTTGCCGGCGGCCACCTTCGGACCGTTGCCTTTCTTCTTCACCACGATGTAGACCCCGTTCTGGGTGGGCTGCACCTTGATGTTCTGGGTGGTGATGTAGTCTTTGATCTGCTGCGGCTCATCCTGTTTGCGCTGCTCCATCTCGGCGATGTAGTTGGCCTGCTCCTGGGCCAGGTCCTCTTTGCTCACGAGGTCCTGCAGGGTGATGGTGTAGTAGATCTTCATTTCTTTGCCCTGCTCATAGCCCTGGGGCATCTGGTTGGGCTGCAGATAGCTGGCCATGGCGTCGGCATCGACGGCAAAGGTGGCCTTGTCGCCCACGTGCATCATCATGAGGCCCTCATAGAGGTCGCCGTCGAAGGTGCGCACAGCCTGGATGATACGGTCGGCGTGGCCCACATTGTTGAAGAGCTCGACCGAGTCGAACTTGATGGTCATCTCGCCCACCAGCACATCGCCTTCCTGCACCTGCTGGCCGTTCTTGTCTTGGTTCTCGAAGCGATACATCAAGCCGCTGTCGGTTTTCTTGAAGCCGTTCTTGTCGGCACCGCCGCAGGCGGCCAGCATCGCTGTTGCAGCCACCACGAGGGCGGCCAGTTTGATTTGTCTTTTCATTTCGGTTTATTGTTTTATTATCTTGTTTTTATTGTTTGTTGTCATTCTTTGGGGCCGGCTTTCCGCACCTCTTCTATGCGGTATACGAGCACCGTCCGCGCACCTATGCGATCGCCGTCGCCCGCCACGCCGTAGGCTTGCTCCGAGGGCAGGATGACCACTGCTTTGCTGCCGTAGTGCAGGGTGCGGAGTGCCGCGTCGAGGCCTATGGGGGCATAGCCGTGGGTGCGCCCGATGCGACCGGCCACCACGGTGTCGGTGGAGTGTGAGTAGACTATGTCTCCGCCCAGCGTCTCCACGCTGTAGGCTATGGCCACCGAGTCGCCGCTCACCACCGCCGCGTCGCCGCGCACGGTCTCCATCACGCGGGCTCCGCCGCCGAGGCGCTCCACCTGCCACCCACGTCGGGCCACATAGTTGTCTATCTGGTTGTCCTCGCCCATGGCGTGGATGCGGTTGGCGTTGATAAGATGCTCGCTCAGGGTGTCGCCACGGGGACTCTCTATGTCGATCACGGGCACGTTGTTGCACGAGCAGAAAAGTGTTCCGCACAGTATCAGTGCTGCGGCCAGGAGGCTGAACCTGCGGCGTATCACCGCCACCGTGTCGGCCAGGGTAAGGCGGCTTGTGGCGCCTGCGGCGCGCTTGTGGCCGCCACCGCCGAAGAGTTCGGCAGCGATGGCGTTGACATCGTATTTGCTTTTGCTGCGCAGCGAGAGCCGCACACTCGGCTCCTGCTCGCCGGGACGCTGCTCTTCGCGTACCAGCACCGCGCAGTCCACATCTTTCAGCTTCATTACCTCGTTGATAAGGCCCGTCAGCTCGTGGCTTTCCACGTGGCCGTCGCTGATATCCTTGGCGCTGAGCACCATGAGGGCCATCTGCTGCTGCCGGTGCACCTCGAGGCGGTGTGCCATGGCGTAGCCGAAAAAGCGCAGGCGCTCTTCGGAGAAGACATTCTTTATCTGCCTGTTTATCTCGGCGGGGTCGATGCCGAAAGAGAGCATCTCGGCGGCGGCGAGGTAGAGCGAGGGGCGGTGGTTGCTGTAGCTGAAGGTGCCGGTGTCGGTACAGAGGCCGGTGTAGAGGCAGGTGACGGCATCGGTCGAGAAGATATTGCGGCCGAATACGTCACGCATCATCCAATAGGCCAGTTCGCAAGTGCTCGACAGGTCGGGCTCCGACACCACCAGCGGGAACTCCCTCTGTTGGTCCTCGGGACGCTCGTGGTGGTCTACCAGCATGCGTCCGGCTTTGGCCGACCGCAGGCTTTCGGCCAAACATCCGGTGCGGTCCAGCCCGCTGATGTCCAGCCCTATGATCAGGTCGGCGACGGCAATTGCCTCGCGGCAGGCGTCGCCGTCGGCGGCACCGCTCATTATAGCCTTGGCGCCGGGCAGCCATGCCAACTCGTCGGGCACCCCGTCGGGCAGCATGGGCATCACATGCAGACCTTCTATTTTAGATAGCAGATGGTACATGCCGGCCACCGACCCCACGGCGTCGCCGTCAGCATTGGTGTGGGCCACAAGCACCACCCTGTGGGCGCCACAGATGGTGCCGTGCACGGCTGCACGGTCCCATCCGTGGTCCAAAACCACCTTGTTGCTGTATTCAATCTGCATGATACACAATCGATTGGGCGACAGTGCCGCCTGATTTCAGTTGTGCAAATATACGAATATTCCGCCAATCGGCACTCTTTTTTATTTGTTTTTATAGCATCAAAGCTTTTCGAGCTTTTTTACCGCGAGACCGAGGGAGGTGTCGACGTGGACGGTGTAGGTGCCGTCGGGCCAGTTGGCGATGGGGACGACGACTGAGGCCGGAGACTGTAGGTCTGGATTGCCCGCCACGTATTCATAGACCTTGCGGCCCGCGATGTCGAAGACACGCACCTGGCGGATGCCTGCCTGGGAGAGCACCGTCACCTGCGTGTTGGCGGGGTTGGGCGAGAGCGAGACGGTATTGTCGGTTGCCTGCTCTTCGACGACGGAAGCGGGAGGCCCGGCCACGGCGATAGGGTCGGTCCATTCGCTGCGCACTATGGTGTCGTAGCCTTCGGTGATGTAGCGGCTCAGCTTGCGCAGGCGCACCGAGTAGCTTCGTCCCGCCTCCAGCGGCAGGGTGTAGGAGGTCTGCTC
>JAEEGL016200367.1_pt1 | contig 26311 bp, 20 predicted proteins | sample 9134231 | NCBI WGS metagenome assembly JAEEGL01 (sample SAMN16246548, study PRJNA631951) | gut metagenome | biome: gut microbiome; feature: rumen; material: fiber-attached | host: Bos | place: Iran: Karaj | collected 2018-10
TCTGTAATGGTCACCTGATCGCAGCTGCTCTTCAGATCCTCCAGGTTGAGGATCACCGCCTTGGATGCGATGGAGGCCCCGCTGACGGGGTGCACTCCGCTCCGCACGGCGTTGCAGAGATGTCTGCAGAGCCAGGATTTTCCGATGCCGCCGAATCCGTGATAGTTGATCACGTAGAACTCATCGTTCTGCAGGGCATCGAAGGCATCCCAGAAAACCTTTCTGGGATTGTCGCGATCCGTAAAGATCATCTCCGGATTGCTGATGATCTCGTCGTCATCGTCCAGAACCACTTTTCCCATAGGGAATCCCTCCGGTTAGTTACCTCTTGCCTCAGCAGCTTCCACAGCGTCCTTGGCATTCTTCATGCCGAACATGACAGCCAGCAGCTCATCGCCGTAGCGATCCAGCATGTACAGGCCGGTCATCAGCATGCTGTGGATGGCGGAACCGGTGGGAACGTCCTCGCAGGGCAGGAACATGACGTATTCAACATGGTTGTCGTCCAGATCCATCTGGAAGCATCCGAAGTTCATACCGTAGTTTGCTCTGGTGATGAACTCCATAACCTGTACTTCGTTCTCATCGTCGGTACCAATGCTGATGGGGAACTGAACCTTGATACCGTTGTCGCGGCAGAAGACGCGGATACGGGTGCTCTTCAGTTTGCAGTGCAGGGATACACCTGCCTGGAACACACTGTATCTCTCGTCGAACTCCACGCTGTGCCAGTCGTTCTCATTGAAATAGCTTTCTACTTTCTCTACCAGTAAAGGCTTAATCGATTCGCTCATGTGATTGTCCTCCTAAAAACCGATTGTTTTTGTTTTTGTATTTAGCAGCTGACGGAACTCGTCGTCAGCGATTGCCCGATTCACATCATCTTCCGTCAGGATCAGCTCCTCCTCGGGAGAATTCTGTCTGCGGAATGCTACCTTGCTCCAGATCCTCTCGTAGAGGTTGCGGATCATTCTGGCGTTACTGAATTCGTCGCTCTTCACCACACTGTCGGGAATGGCCTTGATGAAATCCCGGATGGCATGATCGAAGCCGTCGGTATAGGAGAAGTCCTCTCCCACCATAGAGAAGAAGATCTCCACCAGCTCGTCCTTGGTGTAGTTCCGGAAGGCGATCTCGTAAGGCATTCTGCTCTCCAGTCCGGAGTTGGCCTTCATCAGTTCGTCCATCTCCTTTTTGTAGCCCGCCATGATCACCACCAGGTTGTCACGGTTGTTCTCCATCTCCGTGATCAGGGTGTCGATAGCCTCCCGGCCGTAATCCGCCCGGCTGCCGCCGTCACGGAAGAGGGTGTATGCCTCGTCGATGAAGAGGACGGATCCCAATGCATCCCGGCAGTAAGCGCTGGTCTTGGGAGCGGTCTCGCCCACATAGCGGCCGCACAGGTCTCTTGCCTTGATCTCGTAGAAGTAACCCTTGTTCAGGATGCCGTTCTTCTTGAAGATCTGGGCCACCAGTCTGGCCACGGTGGTCTTACCGGTTCCGGGGCTTCCCACAAAGCGCATGTGCATGGTGGGAGCCGACAGCTTCTTGCCGGAGCTCTTCAGTTCCTTATACAGTTTGATCTGAGCCACGATGCCGTCGATGGTCTGCTTCACGTTGTCCATGCCGCAGAGCTCGGACAGCAGGACCTCGGGATCCACATCGTTCTCCTTGACTTCCACATAGATGTCCATCAGGGTGGCTTCGTCCAGAGTCAGTCTCTCCTGATCCTTCTCCCGGATCAGCAGTTTGCACACGATATCGTCCGTCAGACGCTTGATGGTCTTCAGTCCGGAGAAGCGGCCGTCCTTCTTCTCGAAGGCGATGAGTTTCTCCAGAGCGTCATCCAGATCCGCCTCCAGCTTCACGTTCCGCTGGGTCAGGCAGTACTTCAGATAAACCAGGAGCTGCTCGTTGGACAGGGGCGGGATCACCAGCTTCCGCACCACGAAGACATCGTTCAGCACCTGCTCCAGCTTCCGAAGGGCGTTCTCCTCGATGTAGGGAACCCGGAAGAAGAGCAGGTAATCTCCCCGGATCTCGGAGAGCTTCTTGATGTTCTCGTAAAACTCTTTCTTATCCACTCCGCCCAGGCAGGAGGAAATGTCCACCAGGAATGCCAGGGGATCCGAAGGCTTTCTTCCGGTGGAATGTCTGTCGGAGGAATCTCTGGAATACATCTTCGTAGCTTCGAAGAGCTTCTTCCACTCCCTCTCCGCGTCCTCCGGATCCTCCGGGATCACTGCCTCGATCACCGGCGAATGGCTGATGGAATTGAAGGTGACACCGTTGTCCTCCAGGGTCTTTACGATCTGGCGGGTGACGGTGGAAATGCCGTGGCCGCTGTCCATAGACAACAATACGGTGGTGGACCATACGGACTCCATCACATTAAACTTCTTACCGTTCCGAACCACGATGGCCAGTTCCTCCAGGAAGGCATCCAACTCCGGCATCACAACGGTATATCCTTTGGGCCGCCGGGATGAGGGATCCCGAGAGGGTCCCTCCGGCTCTGAAGTCGGCTTGGACTCTTCGTTCTTCACCACACGGAAACCGGGATTCCGCGCGGAAGTCTCCTCCGGCTCTTCCCCGGAGTCTTCCTCGTCTTCATCCTCCGCTTCCTTAGGGACTGCACTGCCGTCAGGCTTCTTCGCCTCTTCCGCAGGAGCCGCTGTCTTGGGCGGATCCACCGGATCCGGCACGATGCTGGTCTTGGCCGTTAACCGGTAATCTCCGTCTTCGATGGACATCTTATATTCTTCCGCCAGGTACTTCTTCACGGTACTGCGGATTCGAAAACTCATGGTGGTATCTTCGCTGACGATCTCCAGCTTATTACCCTTGGAAGTTACTTTGATACCGGGGACTGCCTTGCAGACCATTTCCTTCACTTTTGCAAAGGCATCCTGTCCTTCTTTGGAATGCTCTTCCAGCCAGTATTGGTTGACTTCCACGGTGACTGTCACGATATTCATATGGATTCCTCCCTCGGGGATCTGATCAGAAAAAAAGAGAGGCGCGGGTCGCACCTCTCTTATTATGCACTATTATGACCAAAAAATCACTATGACATTGGTCATTCTTTGTGATATTAAGCAATTCTTAATTTACCGGGATCACCGTTCTGGGAAAGCGCAGGATCACCTTGAAAAGGTCTCCGTCCACCACCAGCTCCATCTGACCTCCCATGAGTTCCGTCAGGCTCTGGGCGATGGAAAGACCCAATCCGTTCCCCTCGGATCCACGGGAACTGTCCCCTCTGGTAAAGCGCTCCAACAGCTCATCGCTGGTCAGGTTCAGGGGCTCTCTGGAGGTATTCTTCAGCTCGATCCGGGCTTCCTTGTCTGTGGCCTCCAGATTCACATAGGCTCTGGTGCCGGGCTGGGCGTACTTGCTGATGTTCACCAGCAGGTTGTCCAGAACCCGCTGCAGATGCTGGGTGTCTGCCATGATGTTCACCCGCTCTTCCGGCAGGCGGATCCGCAGATCCAGCTCCTTCTCATTCAACTTCTCCTCGTACTCTCCCAGGATCTGGGACAGCACCGTGTTCACATCGCAGGGCTGCAGGTCTGCCTTCAGGTTGCCGGTGGACGCCTTGGATGCCTCGATGAGATCCTCCAGGAGCTTCTTCAGCCGCACGGACTGACGCTCCAGGGTCTCCAGGTATTCCCGGTTGGCAGGCTCATTCTCCGGCTGATCCTTCAGGAGCTGTACATAGCTGATGATGGAAGTCAGAGGAGTCTTGATATCATGGGACACATTGGAGATGAGCTCCGTCTTGAAATGCTCGCTCTTCATGCGGTCGTCCACTGCCTTCTCCAGACCGCTTCCGGTGGAGTTCAGGGTCTCTCCAATGACACGCATGTCATATAATAAATGCTTTGTGTTGATCTTGGAGGTCAGATCTCCTGCCGCAAGGCGCTTGGCTCCATCCGTCACCCGGCGCAACTGCAGGCCCGTGATGATGAAGAGTCCGCACACCAGCAGACTCTGGAGCCCCCAGAAAAATGCCATGACATAGATCTCGTCCTCCGAGATACATCCGATGACAATGATCAGTTCCACCAGGAGCACCGCCCCGCAGATGACCACCAGTCTCCAGAAGAGGGGCAGGTTACCCCGCCACTGATCCTTCATCCATCTCCAGCACTTTCCCAGGAAGCGGAAGAAGGCAATGAGGAACTTGATGCCGCAGAAGACAAAGAAGACTCCCGCGATACAGCCCACAACGATCGGGACAAAGCGCAGATCATAGATCCAGTTTCCGATCTCCACCCCCTGGGTGATCAGGTCATCGCAGTTCAGGTTGACGGGCTCCGCCACTGCTGCCAGGATACAGTAATTAGTGGTGGCATCTTCAATGATATCAAAGATCTCCTCATCGGTTCTCGCATTGTATCCACGATAGACCGTGGGATTAGAAATATAACCGTACCGGCTCCAGAGGGAATCGATGTTGTAATCGATGGTCGTATTTTCCCCGATCGTAGCAGTAAAGACAAAGAGATCATGCTCATTCTTTGCCAGCTGTTCCTCGCTCAGAGTAGATACCAGATAATTCTTTCTCTCCGACAGGGGCACGCTTACCTCGTCCCCCATATCATAGACCGCATAGCGGAAGTTGGTGTTCTCCAGCTCCGCCATCCGGAAATCATCCTTGTAATCCGACAGGGCGTAGACACAGTATGTCCGCAGTTGCTTATTGTTCCACTCCCGGAAGAAAGTGGTCCTGCCGTCATAGAGGTAAAAATTCTGCTCCAGCTCCATCACAAACCCAAGGCAGAGTCCCAGGATGGATCCGGTCACCAGGAACCAGATCAGCCAAAAGATGGAGCCGTGGTGTTTCTTTTCTTTTTTCAGATTCTCCTCACCGTTCTTCATATCAATCCTTTCCGGTCTTCTTCTCAAGGTAGTAGCCTCTGCCCCAGATCATCTTGATGTAGCGGGGTTCCGAGGGATCGATCTCCACTTTCTCTCTCAGATGACGCACATGGACCGCCACGGTGCTCTCACTTCCGAAAGCCGTGTCTTTCCAGACCTGCTCGTACACCTCCGCAGGGGTAAAGACCTTGCCGGGATTCTCCATCAAAAGCTTTAAGATGTCGTATTCCGTCCGGGTCAGTTTCACCGGTTCGTCATCCAGGAAGACCTCCTTGGTCCGATCCGACAGGCGGATCCTGCCGCAGACCAGTTCGTCCGTATTTTCCGCATGTCCGCCTCCCAGCTGCATATAGCGCCGCAGCTGCGACCGGACGCGAGCCATCAGTTCCACGGGATTAAAGGGCTTTGTCACGTAATCGTCCGCTCCCAGGTTCAGTCCCAGGATCTTGTCCGTGTCTTCGCTCTTGGCCGTCAGCATGATCACGGGGACATTTCCCATCTCCCGGATCTTTCCCAGGGCCGTGACACCGTCCATGACGGGCATCATCACATCCAGCAACACCAGATGGACCTCCTCCCGCTCCAGGACCTCCAGTGCCTCCTTCCCGTTGCCGGCTGTCAGAACACTGTAGCCTTCCGATTGCAGAAAGAGTTCAATGGCATGGACGATATCCTTATCATCATCACAGATCAATACGCGGTACGCTGACATATTCCCTCCCGATTTTTCAGAGCCGTCGCCGGCTTCCTTGTGATCACAAGCTTATTCTGACACAAGTCCATTTAAGAATCTACGTGCAGACCCTTTAAGATTTGTTTAACTTTTTTGTTTTTTATACACAAAAGAAAAGGGACGAAGATTCCTCTTCGTCCCTTTTTGCAGGCATTATGCTTCTTTCTTGAAGACCGGCGCGATCTGGTCGATCAGGTGCCGGAAGCTGTCCAGAAATTCCTGGTGATGCTCCACGATGAATTCCGTGTCGCCCCGGAGTCCTGCGTTCTCCAGATTCTGTCCCATTTTGGAAAGCTTTTCCGCTCCCAGGATGCGGATGGAACACTTCAGGGAATGGATCTTGGAAGTGTAGGTCCGGAAATCCTCGATCTCATACAGATGCTGCAGTTCTGCCGCTCTGTCCCCTGCGGAGTTGTAGAAGACCTCCAGGATGGGAAGGTAGGATGCCTCCGATCCCAGATGGCCGATGCCCAGTCCCAGGTCGATGTCCGGGCAGTTCCGAAGAGGTTCCAGGGGATCCACAAAGGGAATGGCCTGCTTGGGCGCCGCCTTCTTCACCTCTGCGGGGCTGTCAGCCCGCTTCACCAGGTTCTCCGGCAGATACTTGATCATCATCTCTTCCAGTTCCGCAGGATCGATGGGCTTGGTCAGATAGTCGTTAAAGCCGGCCTCCAGATACTGCTCTCTGGCTCCGGAAATGGCGTTTGCGGTGAGGCAGATGACAGGGGTATTTCCGTTGGTCTCCGCGTCCTTCTCCCGCATTTTCCGCAGGGTCTCGATACCGTCCATATCCGGCATCATGTGATCCAGGAAGATCAGGTCATATTTCTTCAGGCTGGCAAGCTGGATGGCGTCGGCTCCGCGGGTTGCGGTCTCCACCTGGACAAAGAGCTGCTTCACCAGTCCCTTGAAGACTTCCAGGTTCAGCTCGTTGTCATCCACCACCAGGATCTTTGCATTGGATGCGGTGAAGGATGCCCGATACCGCTCATGCTTTCTGCGGAATGCATGGTATGCAAAGCGGTAGTCTCCCAGAGGCTCCCAGGCCATCACATTCTGCTTCAGTTCGAAGGAGAAGCAGGAACCTTCGCCGTACACGCTCTCCACCTGCATCTTGGAACCCATCATCTCCAGCAGTTTGCCGGTGATGGCCATTCCCAGGCCGGTACCCTCCACATAGTGGTTGCGCTGGTTCTCCACCCGCTCGAATTCAGCGAAGATCTTGGGCATATCCTCGGGCTTGATGCCGATTCCCGTGTCCTTCACGGCGAATTTCAGCAGAACCCGGTTCTCCTCTTCGGGAAGCTTCTCAAATCCCAGACAGAAGGTGACTTTACCGCTGTCGGTGTACTTCACTGCATTGGTCAGCATATTGGTGATGATCTGCTTGATGCGGATCTCATCACCGTTCAGCATCTTGGGCACGTTGCCGTCGATGTCCAGCTCCAGGGCCAGTCCCTTGGCTTCCGCACGGCTCTTGGCCATGATGGTCAAGTCATTGATGACGGAGGACAGGTCGTAATCCACCGGAACGATCTCGATCTTTCCGGCTTCGATCTTGGAGAAGTCCAGGATATCGTTCACCAGGCCCAGCAGGGTCCGTCCTGCGGTCTGGATATTCTCTGCGTAACCCACGATGGACTCGTTCCGGGACTCCCGGAGGATCATCTCGTTCATGCCCAGGATGGCGTTGATGGGGGTCCGGATCTCATGGGACATGTTGGACAGGAAGGAGGTCTTGGCCTCGTTGGCCGCGATGGCCTGCCTGGACCGGGCCGCCTGCTGGGAGATGTCCATCATATCGATGATCAGCATCAGCAGGATCAATCCCACCAGGGTCATGTTGGTAAGAGAAATACCGTAAGCAATGATCTGGATGATGGATGCTGTCAGACATGCTGATGTAAAGAACAGCAGCATCAGTCTCATGTTCTTGTGGAGACTTCTGTAGTACTGGGCGATGATGGTCAGATGGATCAGCATGATCAGGGTCGGGAAGATATAACAGATCATAAATCCCGCCCCACGCTGATAGGTATTGGTTTCATCGAAGGTGTAATACAGTCCCGTGAACTGGGAAATGATCAAAGTGACGATGCCCACTGCCGCCAGAACGTCCACCACCCGGAACCGGGTCAGTGCGGTACGTCCCTTCTTTTCGTCCAGGAACATCTCCTTCAGATACATATTGTAGAAGAACAGCAGCACCAGGGACATGAAGTAGACCGTGAAGTTACTGACTCGTACGATCCAGAATCCCTTGGTCCCCACCACGCCGCGGTACATATAGGCATACCGATCTGCCATGAGCAGGACACAGGCGCCAACCTCCAGCATAAAGAGAGCAAACTGTCTCTGGGTTTTAATTTTTACCGCGAGGGCCAAAACTGCGCTGAGTGCGCACATACTGCTGAGAGCCAGCATGATGTTCAGCTGATACTCTCTGAGAAAATCAAACATTTTTACATCCTACACTTTCAAAAGATAATCCGTGTAAGGCGGTTCCCCCCACCCTTACATAATCACGATACTACACGAAAGCGAAGAGTCGGTCAACGCCCATAAATACGCTATTTCTGCGCAATTTTGCGCAATTTCGATCAATTAAAGACGGCAGTTTCCGCCTAATGCAAAAACTGCCGCCAAGTGCAATCCTCTGTCAGGAATTCCGTATCATTTTATTTTTTTTCGGATTTCCGGAACATAAATTTCCGCGCCACATTGATCCCGATCTTGAAGGGAAGGGGTCTGAGAGCCTTGTCCGCTTCCTTCAGTTTCTCACGGATGGGAATGTTCTGAGGGCAGTGCATCTCACATTTTCCGCACTCGATACACTGGGATGCGAAGGCCGGCTCCTTGGTGAGTCCTACCGTTTGGGCGTACTGGAAGCGGCCCTCGTTCTTGGACTCGATGTACATGGCGTTGTAACACCGGAAGGTACCGGGAATGTCCACTCCCTTGGGGCAGGGCATGCAATACCGGCAACCGGTGCATCCCACCTTCTCCTGGGCCCGGATCTCCTCCGTCACCTTGCGGATGACTTCGAAATCTTCCTCTGTGAACTGACCTGCCCCGGCATCGGAAGCCGTGCGGCAGTTCTCCTGTACCATCTCCACCGAGTTCATACCGGACAGCACCACCGTCACCTCCGGCTGGTTGTAGAGCCAACGGAAACTCCACTCCGCAGGAGTCCAGTCCCGTCCGCTCTCTTTCATGATCTTCTTTGCGGAATCCGGCAGCATGCCCACCAGCTTGCCGCCCCGCAGCGGCTCCATGATCACCACAGGGATTCCCTTGGCCGCAGCCGCCTTCAGACCGTCCACTCCCGCCTGGGAGAATTCATCGAAATAGTTGTACTGGATCTGGCACATATCCCAGTCGTAATCGTTGAGGATCTTCTGGAATCCATCGGTATTTCCGTGATAGGAGAAGCCGATGTTGCGGATGGCACCGCTCTTTTTCTTCTCTTCGATCCAGTCCAGGACTCCCACATTCTTCAGCTTTTCCCACATGGCGATATCCGTCAGGTGGTGCATCAGATAGTAGTCCACATGGTCCGTCCGCAGACGGCTCAGCTGTTCCTTAAAGTATTTCTCCAGCGCTGCATTATTGCTCACCAGATACTGGGGTAGCTTGGTTGCGATCTTGATCTGATCCCGGATGCCGTTCCGCTCGAAGATCTCACCCACCGCGGCCTCGCTTCCGCTGTAGATGTAGGCGGTGTCGAAATAGTTCACCCCTGCCCGGAAGGCCTCCATGATCTCCTTCTCTGCCTTGTCGATATCAATGCTGTTGCCCTTTTTGGAAAAGCGCATGCATCCGAATCCCAGCATCGACAGTTCTTCTCCGTGCCTGTCTGTTCTGTACTGCATAAATGACCCCTTTGCTTAACACATCGTTTCCGTTACAGCCCCAAACCCTCACATTTTATTGTACTCTTTCCCCGCCGGTTTTCTATAGTTTCACACATGATTTTATATAATCTTTAGAAAAGACGTCCTCCGAAATGACTACGTCCTGATCTTGGATTCTTATTGAAAAGACGAAATTCCGAGCGCCTTGTCGGACTCGTTACGTCCTGTTCTTGAATTCTTGTTGAAAAGACGTAAATTTTCTGCCCTCAAACGGCTTCACTACGTCTTTCCAACAAGATTGCACTGTAGAGACGTAAATATTCTGGAGGCCTGTCGAAAAACTACGTCTCCTGCTTGATTTTCCGCCTCCAAGACGTAACCGTCCGGAACAACGTCCACAAAGCTACGTCTCTTTCAACCATTCCAAACATCCAGACGTAAAACGAGGCGCCCCGTGGAGGGCGCCTCGCTTGTTTGGAGGTACTATATAACGTCACTCATGAAAGGAAAACTGCTTCCGGATCCGGCTTTAGGCCAGTACCGCTTTGAAAATGGTTGCGGCACCGACTATGATCAGCAGCGGCACAGCCACCACTGCAAGTCCGGAGATCACCAGTCCGATGAGGACCAGAGGAAGTGCCACAAAACACAGGATGATCTTGATAAGACTCCAGGAAAACTTGATGGCAAATCCAACTAACTTACCGAAAATAGTGACGAACAACAAACAGAATAAAATCGTTAAGAACATATCCTTAGTCCTCCTTTGCTTCAATCCATGCAGGCCGATCATCCATGACAATGGCGGCGATGATATAAGCAAGAATTCCGCTGCCGCCCAGGCAAACAAATGCCACCCACAGCAATCTGATTATGGTAGGATCAACATCAAAGTACTCACCCAGGCCACCACAGACACCACAGATCTTACGCTCGTTGCTCTTGTATAATTTCTTCATAATCGTTTTCTCCTTTCAGAAGAGGTGCTTGTTTGTTTCTGATGAGCCTATTATAGGAAAGGTGAAGAAGGGAATACATCTCTTTGATTGCGAATAAAAAACCTCTATTTTGCTAATTTAGAAAAATAGGATATAATGGTCTGCGGAGCGTATCGTTTCCGGAAAGGGATTGAAAACATGGGAAGAAAATCCATCAAAGAAGATAAGAGCGTTTACTTCCGCGCAAGAGAAGAGGCCGGCCTTACCAGAGCCCAGGCCAGCGAGATCATCGGAACCATCAGCGAGAGCCGGCTGGAGAAGCTGGAGACCGGGAAACTTACGGTTTATCCCGAAGATGTGGTGGATCTGGCGGCGGCTTACAAGCGACCGGAACTTTGCAATTACTATTGTACCCACGAGTGCAGGATCGGCCAGAATTCCGTTCCGGAGGTCACCAGCGCTTCCCTGGCGGAGATCACCCTGGGAATCCTGTCCTCCCTGAACAGTCTGGAGAATCAGAAGAACCGGCTGGTGGAGATCACGGCGGATGGTGTCATCTCCGACGATGAGCTTCCGGATTTCGTCTCCATCCAAAAGGAACTGGACCATGTGGACAGGGTTCTGGAATCCCTGAAACTCTGGGTCTCCGGCACCATTGCTTCCGGCAAGATCAACAAGGAAAAGCTGGACCAGTTGATGAAATAAGAAAAGGCGGTAGGGATCGCTCCCTGCCGCCTCTTTGTTTAGTCTTTTTTTGTCTTGCCCTGCAGCTTGTCCACCAGGTCTCCGATGGCATCCCGGTCCAGGGTTAGTGTATTTGATGTAAAGATGGTCTTCACCAGCCAGATCAGGAATGCGAAGACCAGGATGGGAATGATGCAGGCCGTGACGATCATCACCGCCAGGGATTCCAGCATGCCGCTGAGGTAGTTGGAGGCCTTGTCCTTCAGCTCCGTGGTGACTTCCGTCACTGTGGACCAGAAACTGCCATCCCCTTCGTTCTCCAGTTCCTTCGTTTCTTTCAGGGTTCGCTCCACGGCGGAGTCCCGGGTTTGGTACACCAGGTCGGAAAGGCGGACGCTGGCCGGGACGATGAGGAAGATCACGCAGCCCACCAGCAGGATTTTGGCAGCCACGATGCTCCACTGCTTCCGGCCCCAGATGATGCTTGCTCCGATGAGGACGCAGGCCACGGGTACCAGGATGCCGAAGGTGATATATCCCGCCAGACTGATGAGGAACTTTTCCAGATACAGGGCGCTGAGGATCAGCAAAAAGTAGGTTGCCAGCTCTGCCAGCTGCTGGGAGATGGGTGTGCAAACATCCCCGGGGAGCAGGGACAGGGTGGCGGAAATGGCCGCCGCGCCGCCCGAGAGGGCCATCACGGTCTCAATCTTGTCTTCCGTCTGCTGGACGGAATGGGTATGAAGCTCCGGGGACGCCGCCCAGGGAGCGATCTTTGTAAAGGACAGCACTGCAAAGAGGATGCAGAGCGCCAGGATCATCACTTTTTTCCAGTTCATCTTCTTACCTCTTATCCACAGATTCAGTCAAAAACCACCTGATAATCCACCGCTTCGTCGAAACCGTGGACGAAATTGGTCACAAGAGCCCGAGCCTGCTCGTCCGCCCGGTCCAGGATGCCGTTTGCTTTGGCCTGTTCCAGTGCTGCCTGCTCATAGGCTTCCAGGGAAGCATTATAATCCTCCAGGGTCAGCTTGTTCCACAGGTGCTCCTTCTCGGAATAGATCCGGAAGGTATCCTTGTCGATGGCCACGGACTGGATCTCCGACGCGGGCAGGGTGACGTGAATGGTCTTTTCGGAAATGTCCGTGGAGACTTTGATCTTGCCGAAGTCCACGCCGGCATAGACCTTGCCGTCATAGCTGTAGACGAACTCCGAAGAGGACGTGAGGAATTTCAGGATGGTCTTCTCCTTGGTGTAGGTCTCCACCTGGGTGAAGTAGTACTCCTGGGTCACCAGGAATCCCATGTTCTCCAGTCCGTCCTGCAGGATCTCCGTTTGGATGATGACGTTGGTGTTCTTCGAGGAAGATCCGGTGGTCTTGCCGATGATGCTTCCGCTTCCGTTTACCGCGAAATCCACGCAGAGGATCACGGTGATCACCACAGCCACCAGCGTCACGGCCATGTAGGTTATGTTCTTGCGATTTTTCCAGTCATTCATATTTGCCTCCTCCCTGTGTCAAAGTTCTAAAAAATCCTGATAGAAATTCTGATGGTTATCACTTATAATGTTCTAGATTTTACCGCATATTACATTAGTTATATCGGCTCGATACCGCCATAACTGAACCTTTGAAGGACTTAGATGTAAAGATATGAAAGAAAAAGTACTGGAATTCCTGAAAAAAGAAATGATGCTCACCCTGTCGGTGACGGCAGCCATCATCTCCCTCTTCATCACGCCCCCCGATGCCACCCTTCTTACCCGCATCGACTGGCGCACCCTGGGGATCTTACTGATGATGCTCTGCGTGCTGGAGGGATTTAAGAAAGAGAACGTGCTGGGGCCGGTGGTCTACTGGGCTTCCGGTATCAAGAGAATGACGGTTCTGTCATTATTTCTGATCTTCGGTGTCTTCTTCTCCTCCATGTTCGTCACCAACGATGTGTCCCTGATCATCTTCGTGCCCCTGACCATCGTGCTCTTCCGCAAGGGCGGCAAGGAGCACTACATCCTGCCGGTGATCTCCATGGAGAACATCGCCGCCATCCGCGGATCCCTGCTGACTCCCTTCGGCAGCCCTCAGAACCTCTTCCTCTATGGACAGGTGGATGTCAGCATCGGGCAGTTCCTGCTCCACATGTCCCCGCTGATGGGCATGTCCGCGGTTCTGCTGGTCATCTTCGTATTCGTACTCTATCGGAAGAATCCCGCAGAGGAGACTTCCCTCACGGAAGGGGGCCGCAAGGAGCGTCCCACCGAGAGCCGGCGAGGCGTGGTCTACATCCTGCTCTTCCTGCTGGTGCTCACGGTCATCGTCACCCGCACCTCCCTGTGGCTCTGGGCGGTGGCGGTTGTCCTGATCGGAATCGCCCTGACGGACCGGAAGATCTTCCGCCAGGTGGACTACGTACTGATCCTGACCTTCTTCTGCTTCTTCGTGTTCTCCTCCTCCATCTCCGCCAATCCGGGGATCGCAGCCCTGCTGAAGCGGGCTGTGGCAGGCAGAGAATACTGGTGGGTCATCGGTCTCTCCCAGATCATTTCCAACGTCCCGGCCTCCATTGTGCTCTATCCCTTCTCCGAGAACTTTGCGGGACTGATCTACGGAGCCGACACCGCCGGCCTGGTATCCCTCATCGGATCCCTGGCTTCGGTCATCAACTATCGGATTTATGTCCGGGAATATCCTCAGAACGGCAAGCAGTTCATCAAGACCTTCACCTTGATCAGCTGGGCCTTCTTCGCCATCGTGGTGATCCCCGGCTACTTGCTGACAAAGTGGAACTTCTTCGGATAAGACTGCATCCTATATCGAACGGAAGGATTTCGGTCCTTCCGTTTTTTGTCGATTTTGAACCTTTAATGGTTAAGTTATCACCGCCCCACGCCGATATATACATTGAAGTATACACATGCGCACATGGAGGTGTCGCTTATGAAGATAAACAATGATCCGAATGGAATCAATCCGCTGGGTTCCGCACTTTTTGCCAACCGAAAACCTCTTGTATATCTGGGAGCGAGCAAGTACGGAAATGGGAATGCCTCGAACCCGCTGGAAGAGAAAACACAGGATGCCCGCAAGAAGGCCATGAAGTTGGTTTCCGATGCCTTCCATGGTGAATTGGAAGCTGACAAAATGATGGAGTCTCAAAGGGACCGATTTAAAGAGCTACAGAATGAACTGGCAGATTTGACGGAACAGATCAATGCCATGGAAGAATCCGGACTACCGGAAGAAGCGACTGCCGAGGAGCGGGAAGAGTATGGCAAGGCCTTGGCAGAATTCAAGAAACAGGCAGATGCTGCCAAAACGGAAATGCGAGCCATCGATCAGACCTTGCGGAGTACGAAGATCGAGCGATTGAAGACCGATCCCGTGGGCGATGCTTTCGACCAGGCTGAAAAGATCATGGAAGCGGCAGGGGATGCGGCTGTAAGCGAAGCGGTGTCTGCCGGAATGGAACATATCCAGGACGAGCTGGAGGACAAGAAGGAAGAGGCAGAAAAACTCGAAGAGGAGAAGGAACGCCTGGAAGAGCAGATCGAGAAAACCAGAGAAAAGAAGAAAGAACAGGAAGAGATCACCGAAGAGATCCCGGAAGCGACAAACCAGACCCAGACACCCGGATTGAGCGTGACGGAAGCTCAGGATCAGGTCAAAAATATGCTGAGCAAGCTGGGACTGATTGAGGAAGAGATCAAAGGCGCTGCCATTGATGAATTCACGTGACCCTGTCAAACACAAAAAGCACGAGGCGCCCTCCACGGGGCGTCTCGTTTTACGTCTGGATGTTTGGAATGGTTGAAAGAGACGTAGCTTTGCGGACGTTGTTCCGGACGGTTACGTCTTGGAGGCGGAAAATCAAGCAGGAGACGTAGTTTTTCGGCAGGCCTCCAGAATATTTACGTCTCTACAGTGCAATCTTGTTGGAAAGACGTAGTGAAGCCGTTTGAGGGCAGAAAATTTACGTCTTTTCAACAAGAATTCAAGAACAGGACGTAACGAGTCCGACAAGGTGCTCGGGATTTACGTCTTTTCAACAAGAATCCAAGATCAAGACGTAACGAGTCCGCCGGGGTGCGCGGAAATTACGTCTTCAGAGTAAGATGGAAAAATCCAAACGAAGTTATTCTTCCAGGTCGCTGCACACTCTGGCTTTTCCGCTGTTCTTGGCCTGATACATCAGGTCGTCCACCCGGTTGATGGTCTGTAGGGCGCTCTCGTCCGTCCTGTGCTTGGTGGCTCCCACACTGACGGTCACCTCGCGTCCGGCAATGGGCGCTTCCGTCACCAGAGCCAGGATCTTGTGGGCGATCTCGCCGGCTTCCCCATCCGAATGGCCAGTCACCAGGATCATGAATTCCTCGCCGCCCCAGCGGGCAAAGGAAACACCGGGGAGAAAGGCCAGATACTCCGACAGGTGCTCTGCAATACCCCGAAGGATCTGGTCACCCTCCGAGTGTCCGAAGCGGTCGTTCACCTGCTTGAAATCGTCCACATCAAACATGATCAGGTGCCACTCGGAATGCTCCAGTTCACTCTGATTCTCGTAAATGATATTGTCCAGTGCTCCCCGGTTCAGCAGACCTGTCAGGGCGTCGTGGGAGGCCCGGTAGAGGCTCTTATGGAGCTGGCGGTTCTTCTCCATGAGCTCGTCGCTGATGGTATTGATGAAGATGGCCAGTCGGGCTGTCACCGGAATGTTGGTATTCTTCTCGAATTCCGCCAGGTCTAGATCCACCATGTTCCGCTTCTCACCTTCCCGCATGGCCACCGTCACGATGGACAGATTGTTCAGCAGGGTGGTTCCCTTGAAGCGCATGATCTCCCCCAGGGCGGAGAAGCCCATGGTCCGCATGTGCTTGGAGATCATATCCACCTCGATGCCCTCATTCTTGCCCCAGAAAAGCTTGCGGCCCATGCAGTTGATGATGTAGACCACATCCGGCGCGAAATCCCGGACAAAGAGGGTGGTCTGGCGGGTATGATTCATGATCTCACGGGGATCGCCGTAAGTGATCCGCATATCGCTTCCCGTGGGAATGTTGCAGGACATGACAATGGAACCGTCCGGGTTCACGCTCTTGGCGTGGCGGATCAGGGCGGTGGCTTCGTCCGGTTTCACTTCCCAGGGGAAATCCAGAGCATCGTAGAAGAAATTCTCATCCTTCTTGATGTGCAGATAGTGGTTGTAGACATCATAAGCGGGCTTCCCATCAAGCTCGTACACCACAGGGCCTTCCGCCCGGGTAACCTTCATGGGATAGCCGATGGCCTTCCAGCCGAACATGCGGCTACTTTGAATATGAAGTTCCGGGCCGCTATAGAGGACCACGGCGGAACTGTCGAAACTAATCTTTCCGTCACTGGCGAAGATGTAGGGCGGATTCTTCTCGTCTCCTGCCGCCACACCGCCGAAGATCTCAATCTCCTCCGGGAGATGATCCATGATCCGGGCAGCTTCCTCCAGCAGATGATAGGGTGCTGCGGTGACCAGCTCCACGCCCTTCAGATCCGGGATCTGCCGGGCATACTCCAGCACCCATTTGGCATCCCGTTCTTCTCTGCTTTCATAGAAGGGGATCACTTCCACCCTGGTAGAGGGATCTTCAAACACCGTCACGGTGATGATATGATCCCCGTTCTGCACCCGGCCGTTGAAAATCTCGCCTGTGGCCGAGCATCCGATGACCGGCACCTCCGGAAAGTACTTGTTCAGCGTCCTGCGGATGGTGGTGACTCCGTCGCGGCTGTTCTCCAGCTCATAGGGCGCATAGACGTGAAACAGGGCTCTTCCCCTGTCACTGTGAATAATCTGGGCCCAGATCTGTATGGTCTGTTCAAACTGATCATCAAAAGTTGTCTGCAATAATTTCATCGTCGTTTATCAGCCGAATGGCCCCTTTCTTCCGAAGAAGACCCATGGTTGCCAGTGATGTGTTTATTGTACCCAAGAAAAAGAATATTGTCAAAAGACTCTTCTACTGCATTAGTCTCTGACAATTTCAGACAAATTTCTTTTCTTTTTGACATCTCTTGATGTATGATGGGGGAAAGGAGGAATCACCATGGCAGACGAACCCAAGAAAAAACCTCGCAAAATACCGGAGCCTACGCCCAGAAAGGGCTACAAAGGCCGTTCCATACACAAGCCCAATGCAGACCCCGCCAACAACATGCCCGCCACTTACCAGAAGTACCACCTGGTTCCCTTCGACAATGTGGACGGCTACGATATCCGCCCGGGATTCTATGACATCAACGGCGCCACCGCTATCCCCGGCGGTGTGAACTTCACGGTCCACACCACAGGCGGAACCGCAGTGGAGCTCCTGCTCTACCCTCGCGGCGAATCCGAGGACAAGCCCTTTGCCGTGATCCCCTTCCCGGCTCATTACCGGATCGGCAACGTGTTCTCCATGATCGTGTTCGGCATCAACATCTATGATTTCGAGTACGCCTATCATGTGGACGGCCCCTACGATCCCAGCAAAGGCCTGATCTTCGACAAGACCATCCCCCTGCTGGATCCCTATGCCAAGGCCGTGGTGGGCCAGTCCGTCTGGGGCGAAAAAGGCCCCGTGGGCGACCTCTACCGGGCCCGGGTGGTAAAGGATGACTTCGACTGGAAGGATTTCGCGGATCCCTGCTTCCCCATGTCGGATCTCATCATCTACGAGATGCACGTCCGGGGCTTTACCAAGGACAAGTCCTCCGGCGTGGAATTCCCCGGCACCTTCGACGGCATCCGGGAGAAGATCCCCTACCTGAAGGAACTGGGCATCAACGCCGTGGAGCTCATGCCCATCTTTGAATTCGATGAGACTCTGGACAAGCGGGAATACAACGGCAGACAACTCTGCAATTACTGGGGCTATTCCACCACCAGCTTCTTCGCCCCCAACACCAGCTACGCCGCCCATGTGGAGTACAACCGGGAAGGCAACGAACTGAAACAGTTGGTGAGTGAGCTGAACAACAGCGGCATCGAAGTCATTCTGGACGTGGTCTTCAACCACACCTCCGAGGGCAACGAGCACGGCCCCGTCATCTCCTTCAAGGGCTTCGACAACCAGCTCTACTACATGCTGACCCCCGAGGGCTTCTACTATAACTTCAGCGGCTGCGGCAACACCATGAACTGCTCCAATCCCGTGGTCCAGCAGCTGATTCTGGAATGCCTGCGCTACTGGGTCATCACCTACCGCGTGGACGGTTTCCGCTTCGATCTTGCCTCCATCATGGGCCGGAGCGAGGACGGAACCCCCATGGCCAACCCGCCTTTACTGCAGGCTCTGGCTTACGACCCCATCCTGGGCGACGTCAAGCTCATCGCCGAGGCATGGGACGCCGGCGGACTCTATCAGGTCGGTACCTTCGCCACCTGGAACGATCGCTGGGCAGAGTGGAACGGAAAGTACCGGGATGACATCCGCCGCTTCCTCAAGGGGGACGAGGGGGCCATCTTCGGTGCAGCACAGCGCCTGGTGGGTTCCCCGGATATTTACAAGGGCAACCCCTGGAACTCCTCCATCAACTTCATCAACTGCCACGACGGCTTCACCCTCTACGACCTCTGGTCCTACAACGAGAAGCACAACGAGGCCAACGGCTGGAACAACACCGACGGCGCCAACGACAACAACAGCTGGAACTGCGGCTGGGAGGGCGACACGGACGATCCGGGCATCATGGCCCTGCGCAAGCGCATGATGCGGAACTCCTTCGCGGTACTGATGCTGAGCCGCGGAACCCCCATGTTCCTGGCAGGCGACGAATTCGGCAATACCCAGTTCGGCAACAACAATCCCTACTGTCAGGACAACGAGATCTCCTGGCTGGATTGGAGCCGGCTGAAGAAAAACAAGGATGTGTTCAACTTCGCCAAGAAGGCCATCGCCTTCCGAAAGGCTCACCCGGTGCTCCGGGAGCATCTGGGCCAGTGCGGATACGGCTTCCCGGAGGCCTCCTTCCACGGCATCTACCCCTGGCAGGAACAGTTCCAGCCCTACGACCGCTACCTGGGCGTCATGTTCGCCGGCAAGACCCACGACGGCACCGACGACGTGGTCTACGTGGCCATCAACTCCTACTGGGAAGACCTCACCATCGAGATGCCCCAGCTTCCGGAGGGACACCTGTGGAAGGTCATGCTGGACAGCAGCGACGATCCCATGAAGGACAAGACCTCCATCGGCAGCACCTTCGTCTGCAAGGCGCGGAGCGTGGTGGCACTGGTGTGTGGAACCTACCGATGATCCTTTTGCAATAACAAAGACGTCAGGCTCTCTCGAGTCTGACGTCTTTTTGCGTGCTGCAGTGCCGATTCCCCCGGTCACTGCACGGTATTTGCTTTTAACCTTTCACGGCACCGTCTGCCACACCTGCCACCAGGAAACCGGACAGGGCGAAGTAGAGGATGACGATGGGCACGGCGATGAAGATGGCTCCCGCCGCGAACCGGGAGAATTCCGTCTCTCCCATGTGAGTCAGGCCCACGGCCACGGTCCACAGGTCACGGTTCTTCAGCAGCATATTGGGCAGGATGAAATCGCTCCAGGGCCATGCGAAGGAAGTCAGTGCCGTGTACACCAGGATGGGCTTGGACAGGGGCAGGGTGATCTTCGTGAAGACCACCGGGTTGGAGGCGCCGTCGATCTTGGCCGCCTCGTAGATGGAGTTGCTGATGGTGTCGAAGTAGCCCTTCTGCACCAGGTATCCCATGGGGGCCCCGGCGGAATAGATCAGCACCAGGCTCATGAGATTGTTGATCATGCCGAAGTTCACCATGATCAGATACACCGCCGTCATGCCCATGAAACTGGGGAACATGCTCAGCACCAGGGTGGTCTTCATCATGGGCTTGCGCATACGGAAGCGGAACCGGCTCATGGTATAGGCCGTCAGGATCACCAGCACCGTGCTCAGCAGGCAGGACATGCCGGACACAAAGAGAGTGTTCCGCAGCCACTGAGGGTAGTTGTACATGGCGATGTCCGTGAACAGGGTCCGGAAGGTCTTCAGGCTGTATGCCGAAGGGAAGAATCCCTTGAAGTCATAAATGGAGCCTGTCTTGGAGAAAGAAGCCAGCACCAGCCACAGCACCGGGAAGAAAAAGATAAATGCCACGGCGATGAGGATGGCGTATGTAAAGAAGACCTCCAGCCCGCCCCGAAGGTTGATGGATTTTCGTTTCATCGATAGGTATCCTCCTTCGTAAAGGCGTCACTGTGCACATAGGTGGCCAGGGAAAAGACTGAGGTGATCAGGAAGATGATCAAAGAGATGGCCGCACCGATGGCGTAGTAGTTGTTGTCAATGGACAGGTTGTAGAGCCAGTTGATCAGCAGGTCCGTGTCACTGGCCAGGAAATATCCGTCCAGGTACATGCCTCCCCGCAGGAAGTAGAAGACGCCGAAATTGTTGAAGTTTCCCACAAAGCTGGTGATAAGGGTGGGGGTGGTGGAGAAGACCACAAAGGGCAGGGTCAGCTTCACAAACTGTTTCCACTTGCTTGCGCCGTCCAGGGCCGCCGCCTCGTAGAGTTCCGGGTTCATATTGGACAGCATGCCCGTTGCCAGGAGCATGGAAGTGGGGATGGAGATCCAGGCATTGACCCCCAGACCGATGAGTCTGGCTGTCCAGCCTGCGTCCACATCCAGGAAGCCCACTGCGTTGGCACCGGCGTGGGTGATGTAGTAATTGATGGGACCGCCGTAGGAGAACATGAACTTGAAGCCCAGCAGGGTGATGAAGCCCGGCACCGCATAGGCGATGATGGGGAAGGAACGCCAGAAGGTCTTCCCCCGGACGCACTTCTTGTTCAGGAGCAGGGCCAGCAGCAGTCCTCCGAAGTAGTTGATGAAGGTGGAAAGCACGGCCCAGAGCACGTTCCAGCCCAGGATTCGGACAAAGGTAGCCTTCAGTTCCGACAGCACCAGGATCTTCCGGAAGTTCCCCAACCCGATCCAGTCCACCAGCTTCGGAGGCACGATATCGCCGCCGTAGTTGGTGAAGGCGATGAGGGTCATGAAGACGATGGGCAGGACATTAAAGAGGAGGACGCCGGTCACGGGCAGTGCCAGAGCGATGACATAGAACTTCTTGTCGAAGGTTTTTGACACAGCCGTCATAAAATCATCCGGCTCTTTGCCTTCCAGCACCTCCTGACGAACCTTGCGGATGTCCTTGAGGTTGCTGATGTAGAGGCCGATGACGGCCGCCGTGATCATAAAGGCCAGGATGCCCCGCAGGAGCATGATGATGGAATCATCGCCAACGATCCCCAGCCAGGCGTCACCTTCCACCTCTCCCAGGGTAAAGAATCCCCGGATGTCGGAGGCTCCCACCTTTACCAGGAAGGCCACATATGCCGCAAAGGCTGCCAGATAGGCCAGACCCCTTGCAAATCGTTTGTAGATCAGTTGTCCGCTTCCCATGAGAATGCAGGAAGCCACAACCGGAAACTTACTGTCTTTTTTCATCTTCTCTTACTTTGCCAAAGTGAATATTGCATCGTACACGCTCTTGGACGCCTTATCCAGAGCCGTCTGCATGGATGCCTGATCTCCGTACTTCACAGCTTCGCCGTTCCGCTCCCGGAAGGCATCCTTTGCCACATCGCTGAGGAGGGTCTGCATGGGATCCCAGATCTGGTCCACTGCCTTGATGGAGGGCATAAGGTAGATCCGGCCCTCGCTGAGGCTGGTCCAGATGGTATCGCTGACGCCGCCCACGGCCTGAGCCACATCGGAACGGGTGGGTGCGATGCCCAAGATCTCCGCTCTGCGGCTCACCATGTCATAGCCGCTGGCGAAGTTCACGAAGATCTTGCACTCCTCCAGATGCTTGGTGTAAGCACTGATGCCGTAACCGTTGATACCACCCATGTTCCGGATCTTGACGAAATCCGACTCGCTGAGGGTGGAGGCATCCACGGACAGATCGCCGTTTGCAGGCATATACTTGGGCAGTTCCACCATCATCAGATTGTCGGTGGCCAGCTGCTTTGCTTCCTCTTCGCTCTTTCCCTCCGCCTCATAGACTTCTGCCAGTCTCTGATGGAAGAGAGTGTAAGTGTCCGGGGTGGAGATGGAGCAGAAATAGGTGCCGTCCGCCACCTTGGAATACCGTCCGGTCTTCACGGAATCGTCGATGCACTCTTCGCTCATGACTCCCGCAAACTGCCGGAATCCCAGCATGCCGAGGGCGCTGTCCCCTGCTCCGAAGCCCACATCCTCCGCATTCAGGCTGCCGTCCTCACCGGCTCCGAAGACGTATCCGCCGTAGGAAAAGATGAATTCCGCCATCATGTACAGGTCGTTCATGGAAGCCACCAGACCGTACTGGGAATCATGATTGGGACTGGTGTCTGTCTCCCGCAGATAGAGGGAGTATGCGTACAGGTCGCTCCAGTTCTCGAAGAAGTCTGCCACGCCGTTGCCGTTGTCATCCCAATCCGTCTGCCAGTTCTCCGGCATCCTGTCCGCCCGGTAGAAAAGCATGGGCTCCTGGACATTGATGGGGATACCGCAGTAATACTGCTTACCGTCCACGGTGATCTTAAAGGCGTCCATGGCTGCAGAAGGGGTCTTGTCATAGCACTCGAAGTTCTCCACATCCAGGGCCATGATGTGCTTGTCTTCGGCATAGGTCATGAGCTTGTCGTTGGCCTGGTAGATCACGTCCGGGCCGTAGCCGTAAGGGCCGTTCTCCGCCAGATCCGAGTACTCTTCCATATTGGCATCCACTGCAACGATGCCCTGATCGGCATAGGCTGCGTTGAAGGCATTCAGAAGTTCCTCCAGGTAGCCCTGGCTCTTGGCGGTATCGTTCTCCAGAATTCGCAGGGTGACGGTCTCACCGGATGTTTTTGTCGCAGCACTTCCGCCGGCTGTCGAACCGCTATCGTCTCCGCCGCAGGCCGTCAGGCTGAAGGTCAGTAAAGCGGCCAACAGGGCTGCGGTGGTTCGTTTCATCATATTTCTCATGCTCTTGCTCCTTTACAGATGCTGACAAGTCTGTCATTTCCTTTGACTCTTCCGTAAGGACAGGTCTTCTCTTCATCTGTGTTGTTGATGACCAGGGAGATGGTATCTTCTCCCTCTTCGTATTCTACGACCAGCAGATCATTCTCGCCATAGATCCGGACATTTTCCGTGCGGAAATTGTGAGTCTTTCGGATCTCCGTCAGGCGCTGCAGATCCTGAAAGAGGTCGGTGGCCTCGATCTTTTCTGCCTCGTCCCAATCCATGCACCGCCGGCAATCCGGGTCGTATCCGCCGGGGATGGCCAGCTCCGTGCCGTAGAAGATACAGGGCACTCCCGGGAAGAAATACAGCAGGTAGAGGGCATTGCGGAAGGTGTCAGGGTTCTCTCCCACTTCGCTGAAGAAGCGGTGGGTGTCGTGGCTGTCCAGCAGGTTCAGCATCAGGTCGTTGACCACGTTGTTGTTCCGGGCCAGCAGGTCGTTGAGCCGCTGGGCCGTCCGGTCCGCATTCAGGGTCTTTCTTGCAAAGAAGTCCAGACAGCACTTGGTAAAGGAATAGTTCATGATGCTGTCGTACTGATCTCCCCGCAGATAGTTGGAGGCGTTGTGCCAGTTCTCCCCGATGATGACTGCGTCCGCCTTCTCCGCTTTCACGGCCTTACGGAAGGTCCGCCAGAACTCGTGGCTCACCTCGTCGGACACATCCAGCCGCCAACCGTCGATGCCGTACTCCCGGATGTAGTGGGTAGCTACCCCGGTGAGGAAGTCTGCCACCTCCGGATTGGAAGTGTTCAACTTGGGCATGTAATCGCAGAAAGCGAAGACCTCATAATTCAGCTTCTCGGGATCCGGCCTGTCGCCATTTATGACAAACCAGTCATAAAACTTGCTTGCCTTTCCCTTCTCTTTCACATCCCGGAACTGGGGCATATCCTCGCTGCAGTGGTTGAACACCGCATCCAGCAGGATGTGCATGCCCTTCGCATGGCAGGCATCCACCAATTCCTTCAGGTCTTCCGAAGTCCCGAACTGCTCATCGATGCGGTAGTAATCGCTGATGTCGTACTTGTGGTTGGAGACGGACCGGAACACCGGTGTCAGGTAGAGGGCGTTGATGCCCAGGGAGGCGATGTAGTCCAGCTTCTCCGTGATGCCCTTCAGATCTCCCCCTGCGAAGCTCTTGGGATTGGGAATCTCTCCCGACTTGAGATGGATGTAGGAAGTGTCCTTCTTTCGGTCTCCCATGGCGAAGCGGTCCACGAAGATCTGGTAGAAGCGGGCTTCGTGCATCCAGGGCACATCCCGGATCACGTCCGCCGGGTTGATGTAAGGATACTGGAAGAAGTTGTAGAAGCCCAGGGTGTAATCGTAGGTCTCCGACAGTCCCTCCTCGGAGTAGAAGCGGTAGTCCTTGCCGTCATAGAGGTAGAAGACGTAAGCCAGCCGGGTATCCGTCTCATGGAGGGTCACGCTGAAGTAATCAAACAACTCTCCGGAGAAGACCTTCTTCATGGGCACTTTCTTCTGTGAAGTACCGATGACATATTTACTTTCGTAGCACAGCCAGACTTCTGCGAGATCCCCCTTCGCACATCGGAGCCGGATGGTGAGATCCGACTCCGATGAAGGGTAACAATACTCGCTGTCCATCCGGTGCAAAAGCGCGTATTCGTTCATATTCTTGTAATCAGCTTATTTCGCAACGGTGACACTCATGTCATCCAGGTTCACGGTGAAGGTGTAGGATCCGGCCTCAAGGGTCTTGATGTTGTTGCCGGTCTCGGCGATGATCGCCTTGGAATCCTCGGTAACATCCTGCTCCTTCAGGAAGATTCCGGTGTCCTCGTCTCCCTGGAATACGGAGAAGCCCATCTCCACATCTGCATCCAGATCCATGGTGACGGTGAAGGTGTTGGTGCCTTCCACCCGCTCCAGCTCTCTCCACTCGGACCAGTCAGCTACCCAGCTGCCCTTTGCCTTTACATTGGTATCCTCGGTCACTTCGAAAGGCTCTTCTTCCACAGCCTGGCCCTCGGTGAGGGGATCGCCGTTGCGGACAACCACCAGAGTATCCAGTGCCTGATTATCGGGATCGGTGGTCAGGGTGATGGTGTAGTTGCCGGATACCAGGACGTTTACGTTGGCAGTCTTGGAACTTCCGCCCAGGCTTCCGCCGCTCTCCATCTGGGTCTCATCCAGCTCGGTGAACCATCCGAAGCCCTTCTGTCCGTCCCAGCTCCAATCGTGGATAACCTGGAACTGGTCGCCTTCGAAGAGGTCGATGGTGATCTGGAACTCATTGACTGCATTGCCGGTAGCCTTCAGCTGGAAGGATTCCTTCAGCTCATCGGAGATGTCGCCGGCCCAGTTGTTGTCCTTCATGGGGCCAACCTGAGAGGTGCCTGCCAGGTACCAGAGTCTGGTATCCTCGGTCACAACAGCCTTCTTGAAGTTGCCGAAGAGGGTTGCGTCCTCGGTGAAGGTATCAACAGCGGGATCCTTCTTGCTGGATTCCAGGAAGGAAGGGGTCTCGTACCATCCCAGGAATTCGTAATCTTCTTTGTTTTCAAAAGCAGCGAATGCGGATGCATCCAGTGCCACGCCTGCAGCGGTCTCTGCAGTGCCCAGGGTGGTCTCACCCTCCATAAAGGTAATGGTGATGGTGGCTGCCTCAGCGGGGGCCTGTTCCTCCACCACGGTCTTGGTGCTGTCGCCCTCCTCTGCAGTCTGGCCGCATCCTGCCAGCATCATACCTGCCATGGCCAGGGTCATGGCGCCTGCCAGTAACTTCTGTGATAACTTTTTCATGATTCTTCCTCCATACACTTCTCGTCGCCCGCTTAACCGGTTAACTTAAGCGGTTAAGTAGAAAATAGCACGGAATTCGTTTTCTGTCAAGCCGTGAAAATATTTGGTATTTGACATTTTCTGGATAGGCCTTTAATATGTACTTAAGCGATTAAGTGAAATTGAGGGTGCAGCGTTTCCTTGATTTTACGCCATTTGTCAGATCGCTGTTCAGTAATATGAGTGCTTTGCGAGGGTACTATGGAGAAGAAAGTGACAGCCAGGGATGTGGCCCGGGAAGCGGGAGTTTCCGTCGCCACCGTGTCCTACGTCCTGAACAACAAAGAGGGCCAGAAGATCAGCGAAGCCACCCGGAAGAAGATCCTTCAGGTAGCCAATCTGCTGCATTATACTCCCAGCCATGAGGCCAA